>JACLAA010000808.1_pt1 | contig 67077 bp, 45 predicted proteins | sample 8027891 | NCBI WGS metagenome assembly JACLAA01 (sample SAMN15724900, study PRJNA655200) | protist metagenome | isolation source: fluorescence activated cell sorting (FACS) single amplified genomes of... | place: Spain: Blaines Bay Microbial Observatory, Mediterranean Sea | collected 2016-01-19 | reverse complement strand
ACTTTCGCGAAGTTCAGTAATTGAGTGTTCTTTCGCGTCTAACTCTTCACGCGCGGCGTCCAATTTGCTTTTCAACGTTCTCGCTTCTTGCACAGCAGTTTGTCTCTCCTGCTCTAAATGTTTCGCTCGAATTTCGATGTCGCTCATTTCCGTTCTGTATCGTTTGATTTCGCTCTCGAGCGTTTTCTTGTGTTGTTCGTGTATCGAAACTAAATCTCTGTGCTTCTGCGTGTGCTTCTCCGCTTGGCTCGTTTGTTTCGCCAAAGCCTCTTTCTCTCGCATCAAATCTTCCTTTGCTCTCCTCTCTAACTCGATGTTTCTTCGCTGCTCTTCAACGACTCTTTCTATGCGACTGATTTCGAGTTTCAAATCGTCCCTTTTGTGCTCGCTTTCGATTTTCGCGTTTTCCGCCTGCTTCAGTTTTCGCAACGCCGCTTCCTTCACTTGGATAATCTTCTTCGTCTCTCGCTCGATTTTTGCGGCGGATTCTTTCAACTTTTCTGTTTCAATCTCTTTCTGTTTCGCGACTTCGTTTACTCTCTGTAATTCTAACGTAATCTCTGCCACTTCTCTCCGAACGCGTTCGGTTCTTTCCGCGTACGCGTTGCACTCTTTCTGCGCGTTTTTCACTCGGTGCTCACTTTTCCTTTGCTCGTCGGCTAATTTTTGGTTCTTTAGCTCTAAATTCACAGCTTGCGCTTTCATCCGCGAAATTTCACCTTGTTTCGATTCAATCATAGATTTCGCGTGCATCAACTCTCGCTCCAACCGTTCGCGTTTCGTGTCTGACTTTTCCGCCTCGAGTCTCTTCGCTTGAGCGATATCTTTCAATTTCGCGCACTCGCACTCCAGATCTAATTTTTTCGTCTCCGCCGTTCTCGCTCTCTCCCTTTGCTGCGAAATATCTTGACGCAATTGGACGACCTCGTCGACTTTCTCGTCGCGTTCGAGCTGAAGCGATTCTTTCTCGCGCTGTAAGCGACGGACGATATCGCCGGAAACTTTGGTAGTAGAAAATCTACCGCCAAAATAGTCGTCGGTCTCGTCGGCGTCGTCATCTTCGTCGTCCTCCTGACGATGACCGCGACGACGACGAGAGTGGTTTCTCTCGCAACCATCGAAACTTTCTTCTTCGTTCTCTTCTTCTTCGCCGTTCTCGGCCATTTCGCACCGTCTCGTCAACTCGGCGATTTCCACGCGTAACTTGGCAATCTGCTCTTTTCCCGCCATCTCTAAATCCGAAGCGTCGTCCGCTTGTCTCCACGCCGACTCGAGCTCTGCTTTCAAAGTTTCTATTTGCGTCTCGTCTTCTCTCGAATGCATTCGTAACCTCTCTCCTTTCGCGGTCAGTTGACGACATTCTTCGGATAAACTCTTGCACTTCTTCTCCAGTTTCTTCTCCTGCTCGTGCGAGTGCTTCAGCGTTCGGTACAATTTTTCGTATTCCACGCGAAAGGCATCCAGGGACTTGTCCCTCGAGAGCGTTTGCATGACCTTTATTTATATGTCCCAAAAGCGCGCCATGCGTAAGGAGGAAAGGAAGAAGAAGTCAAGATCAAGATGAAAAGAAAAGAAACGCCTATTTTTAGATACGACGAATAATACGCGAAGAAGAAGAATAAAAAAAAAAGAGGAAGAAGACGAAAAAGAGAGGAACAAAAACAAACCTCTCGAAACGCGCGCTCGGTGACCCCGTCGTCTGAATCGTCGTCGTTGTCTTCATCTTCGCGTTTAGAGGAGGACGCTACAGTCGTCGCTGCTGTTGGCATCGAAAAGCGCGCGCGAGTGAAAGTGTTTTTGAAAAAACTTTTATATTTTTATGAAGGAAAGAGAGAGAAAAGATTTGAAGATTTGAGGAGTTATTTTGGGTTCAATAAAGAGTCATAATCTAACTTAACTTCTAGGAAGGAAACAATCCACCTTGGGTTGCTCGTAACATCGCTCGCGCGCGTCTATATTGCCGTATCGCGCCGGACCTTCCACCGAGCGAGCAGGATACAAGCACACTTTTTCTTTCGGCATGGCTTTGTATCCGACGTCCGGGATCGGGACCCAGGACGCGTCGTCGCAGCGACTCCCTTTGGGGCACAACAGACATCTGTCGCTATTACGAGTACTACTACTACTACTACTACTACTACTACTACTACTACTACTACTACCGCCACCACCCACGCACGGTTCTCCAAACATCACTTTCGTTGGTTTGTCTCTCACGAGTTTCTCCAACGGAATCATCTCCGCGGAATCTCTGGCGTTTTGACTCCCCGTCGGTTCGTAATCGTTGTGGTAATGATACCTTGTCGCGTTGTACCACTGTCGGGCGAAACCGAAAATCGTAATCTTTTCGCACACGGATTGCGCTAAATACAGACCGTACATACCATTCGTTGGCGTTGATTTCTTATCGATTCTATTCTTTACGAACGAATAAAACGCGCCACTCAGAGCGTAATCTTTCGCGTTGACTAACTTCTTCGCTCGATTGGAGACGTACAATTTCAAATGCGCCGGCGCCGTCAGGTGTTGCAAAACGATTTCTTCCTCCGATTCTCTGTACCCTCGGTGTTGCGAATTCACTAATCTCACGGTTGTTTTCGTCCCGGCGTATTTCGAATACGGCTCTTTTCCAGTCCCGTCGTTAAATCGAAACACCGCGTCGTGCGCGTCTATCACATCGCCGTGTTCGTACAACAACAAACTCCCTCCGTTCCCGACGACCGCGCACGTTTTAAACTCTCGCTCGCGTAACTCCTCCAACGCGTCTCGTTCCGGTAAATTCTTCGCGTCCAGTTTCGAAACTAAACCTAAATCTTCCATCTCCCCGTTCGCTTTCGGTACTTTCGGGAGTTTCGGCCCCAGTTTCGAGTGTAACGTTAACGGACCTTTAAAAGAGTTTATTATCGCACTTTTTTCTCTCGTCGTCTGTGTCCTCGTCGTCGTCGCATCTGGTGACACCGAATACGACGATTCATCATCATCATCATCTGCTACTAACCACGCGCGGCGAAACCTGTCCAACATTTCTTCCTTGTTCTTGTTGTTCGCAATACTCTCATCGTCGCAAGAAGACGAAGGGTTCCTCCCATTTCGAAGATGGTGTCCGTTGTTCTCGCTGTTGTTGTCGTTCGACGTATTAAACAGAAGAAGAAGAAGAAGAAACACGAGAACAAAAAGAACGAAGACGAGTCTGGCCACCACCTTTTTCTTCCTTAATGTCGTCGTTGTCTTCTTCTTCATGATTTTATATCATAACGAGTCGGGACGATGGTAATGAGGGATTAGACGTTTCTAAGAGCAGTGTGTTCTAGTAATAAATCATCAACCGAAAACAAAAGGCACGCAAATCGAACTCTTTTCCTTTGACGACGGAAAGACGCACTCACTCATCATCCCAGCTATAGTCGCTAACACCACATCTCTCGTTTCCGTGACCTCGTCCGGGTCGCGGAGAGATAAAGCCGGGGCGACGGTATCCGCGCCCCAGGAAATGGAGTCGACGTGTCCAGTCTCCGCTTCGATTTCCATCCTTAACGCGGCGAAACCAATCATAGCTGGAAGAGTCTCCAACTCTTCGTATAACAAATCCAACTTTGCGTCCAATACTTTACCGACGTCCTCGATGGTCAAACCTCCTTGGCAGGAAATCGCCGGTTCGTTGAACCAGCCGTTTAACACTAACCGACCTTTGGAAACGTCTTTCGTTCCTTTGACCTCTCTCACGCCGTGCGGTAATCTGGGATCGAATATTGTCAACCGATTAAACTTTGGCTCGATTTCCTCGAATAACTGCGTCCTCTCCACGATTTCCGTCGGATCAAAACTTTGCCAATAATTCGCGCGTTCCGGTCGCAAGATGGTCGTCTCCCCGCCGCGAAAGTATCTACCACTTTTACTAGGACTACTGCTTTTGTCGTCGTCTGAATCGTCGAAATTTTTCGTCAGCGAGAACACAAACGCCAACGGACCGTGCGGCACGTCCGCGTGTAACTCTTGCCCCATCCCGTCCACGTAACACGACATCCAAATCGGCGTAAAATTCGACAAAGCGAGGTTTTCTCGCGCGTATTTCAACAACTCCTCTTCAAACTTTGCGTAAAACTCATTTAATATCTCCCCCTCGTAATAATACTCTTTCGCCGGTGTTCTCAATTGCGTGTACTGATTCTCCACGTGCCAATAATCCCAGCAAAACCGTTCTGCGTTTGCTTTCTTCGCGTTCGAGTGGTTGTTTTGAAACGAAGAATATAATTTGTCCGCGTGTGCATAAAACGAGTCTTTGGTGAAATAATGTTTCGCTCGTTCGTTCACTTCAACTTCAACTTCATTTACTTCCGATGATGATGATAAATTTGATGACAATGCTCGACGACGAAAATGACTGCTCTTTTTCCTCCTCCTCCTCGAAAAGGAAGAAAAAGAAACAGAAACATCTCCTCTTCCTCCTTTTCCTCCTCCTAAACTCGAAGAAGAAGAAGAAGAACAAGAAGAAGAAGAACAACAATAAGAGTTGTTTGAACGCGTCATCATCATCATCATCATCATCATCGTCGTGTTGTTGTTGTTGTTGTTGTTGCGTAGAATACTAAAAATTATTGAAAAAAGTTCGTTATGAAGTATTTCAGAGACAAATGATGAGAGAGCAGAGAGAGGAGCTTTTTTAAAAAGTTGTTGTTTTCACTACGAGTGAAAAAAGGAAGGAAAAAGGGTCGTCTCGAGTACACTTTTCTCTCTCTTCTGACAGATCCTCTCTCTCTCTCTCTCTCTCTCTCTCTCTCTCTCTCTCTCTCTCTCCATTAGTGTAGTTAGTAAATACTCTCTAAATTACTTTTATTAAACACACGCATACTTTGGTAACAGAATAGAACAACAACAACAACAGAAGAAACGAATAATAAAATATAATAATGAGCGGCCACCAAACGACCGCGTTTTCACACAACAACAAAAACGCCAACTTAGCGGCACGAATCAAACGCATGATGCAAAAAGACGAAGAGGTTGGGAAAATCGTCAAAACGACGCCGTTGGTGATGGCGAAAGCTTTGGAACTGTTTTTAACGAAACTGTTTAAAGCGACCGCGGATATGGCGTTAGCGCACGGCGCGAGGATAATCAACCCGGTGCACTTGAAAGGAGCGATCAGTGACAACGATGAGTTTGATTTCTTGGAAGACGTGGTGAAAGGCGTGCCGGATTTACCACCGCCGCCGGATCCTGCGGAACTCGCGGCGAAACTGTTGGAACGAGTCGACGAGGACGGGAACCCGAAGAAGAAAGAGAAGAAGAAGAAAGAGAAAAAGAGCAGCGCGACAAATCCTAAAGGAAAAGGAAAAGGAGGAAATGGAGGAAAGAAGAGAAAGAACAACGACGAGGAAGACGACGACTCCGAGGACGACGACGAAGAGTTTGACGAAGACGAGGAAGATACCGACGAGGAAGAAGACGAATACGAAAGCGACGACGACTCCGAGGAAGAAGAAGAGAAGCCGGTGGTAACAACGACGAGCAGGAGCGGAAGAAAGATCTCTGGGCCCAAGAGTTACGCGGAAGACGACGACGCGAAAAAGAAGAAGAAGAAATCGCCGGTGACAAAAAAAGCGAAGAAAAGTAAAGCGCCCGCTCCGCGGAAAGAAGAAGAAGAAGAAGAAGAAGCGGATGCGGCCGCTGGTAATTTAGGATCGTTTGACGACGATGATTTAGTCGGCGTAGCAATACCTGCACAGGAGGACGATTACGACGAGTGATAATTTTCATTCGTTCGTTGAATGTTGTTTTGTTTATTGTTTTACAATTGTGTAATTTTTTCTTATGCGTTCTAAAAACTAACTAGCGTGTGCTCTACTCTAGTAGCGCTGCTGCGTCTCTCTCTCTTTTCTTCGTACTCATTTCGTATCGTATATCCGAGTTATTACTTTCTTCTATTAGTATCTTTATTATTCTTTGTTATTATTATTATGTTAAGCCCCCAAGACGATTTCAGTTGCCATGGAAGGTTTGTCCAAACACGCGCCTCGAATCCCGCCGGTAGTTTGCGATCTCGCCTTGCTGTTCGTCGGCCCCACGTTTCGCACGACCGAAGACGCCGTTCGATCAGTCGCCGGTTTCGCGGCGTTCGTGACGGAGATTTGGTTACTCGCAAACGCCGTCGTCGGAGTGTACGCGTTCTCTTTGATGTCCAAACGGAAAAATCCGTGGTTCAAAGCATCTTTCGCCGTGATGCGCGTGTCCGGATCGTACTCTAACAGTCGACTCAACAAGTGTCGGAGTAAGGTGCCCGTTTCTTCGCACTCGAAACGCTCTCGAATCATGATATCCAACGGCTGCACCGCTTGTACGGCGCGTTCACTCTCGATATCTTTAGCGCCTTCAGGCCAGCTCAACTCGTACGTCTCCGAATTAAAGTATTTCTCGATAGTTTCCTTGGAACTTCGTTTGATGACATCCGTGTGCATGTGACCCAACACGTTGCGCATCATCGCCAAATGCTCCATGTTCTCGTGCGTTTGGAAGAGCGCGTCTCCGGTCAAAAGTTCTATCAATATGCATCCGATCGACCACATGTCGCACGGATAGGACCAGCCGGTACCGAGGATAATTTCTGGCGCGCGGTAGTGTCTCGTCGACACGATCGTAGAATGGTATTGATCTTCCAACGTCGTGCTTCCGAAATCGATGAGTTTGATCGCGCTCGTAACCGGCACCTTGATTGTGCACGCACTCGTCGTCGTCGTCGTTGTCGCCACCGCCGCCGCCGTCGCCATATTCGTCGCGTTGTTGTTGGCGTTGTTTACATCACCACTGACGACTCGCACGTACCCGGGAGCTTCCAGTAAAACGTTTTCCGGTTTCAAATCCGTGTGCGTCATTTTCAACTCGTGCATAAACGCCACCGCTTTGATCAACTGCTTGGCAAACTTCTGAACCAACGCCAAAGAAAACGGTTTGTAGTGGTTCTTCTTCATGAAATCAAACAAAGACAATCCGTACATGTCAAACATCAAACACGCGTGCCCTTCGTGCTCGAACGACTCTTTCAATCTGATGCAATGAAACTCGTCGCGTTCGTCTCTTCTCCCAATCTCTTTCAAAACGTCCACTTCAATTTTCGCCGCCGCTTTGTACTTTGGCACGTTCCTGATCACTTTCACCGCGCAGTACTCTTGCTTCACTCGATCGTAACACTCCAAAACCTTCCCGAACGTTCCCTCGCCTAACGGTGCTAAAATCTTAAATCGATCGTTCGGTCCGAGAGACTCGCCTAAAGTATACTCAAAGTGCCCTTCCTCGTTGGTCGTTTTCGTCGTCGTTGGCGGACACCCCTCGCCTTCTCCTTTACCTTTCTTCGTCGAAACTTTTTCTTCGCCCCCTCCCGCGGTGGCGGCTACTTTCTTATTATTATTATTATTACTCGTCTTCTTTTCTTTCTGTTTCTCTTGTTGTTCTCGATCGCACCTCTCGTCCACCTCTCGATGATGATGATGATGATGATGTAATTGTTTCTGTAACAGTTGATTTTTTTGGTCCGAAAAATTTTCGACTTTTCCTTCTCCTTCTTCTTCTCCTTCGAGAAGAGAGGAAAACGACGATGACGTGACATCGGCTGTTCGATTTTGATTTTGATTTTGATTTTGTTTCGTTCTTTTTCTATTCGTATTATTACTTTGTTGTTTTTGTTCTATCGTCGTCTTCCCTTCTTCGGGAGGCGTGGAAATGTTTTGTTGTTGTTCGTGTTGCCCTCTCGTCGTTGTTCTCTGTTTTTAAGAAAAGAAGACGCGTTGTTTAGCGCGCGTGAGTTGTTGATCATCCCTCTCTAACGATTAATCTCGGAAACGACAAACAAACATCGAGAAGAAAGGAAAAAAACGGCGGGAAAGAAAAAAAGAAAAATTACCTTTCTGTTGTTGTTACTTATGTTACTCTTCAAAACGAACTCGACTTTTCGTGGTTCTTCTTCGTCTTCTTTACTCATCTTCCTCTTGTTTATGTTTATGTTTATGTTGTTGTTGTTGTTGTTCTTCTTCTTCGTCCTCGCGCGAACGCGTTCCTCGCGATGATTAGTAGTGTTCGACGACGATCCCATCATCTCATTCGACGACGGCGCTTCTTTTTTCCGTGCCTCTGTTCTGACGAAAACAAAAAAAATGAAGAGACGAAAAAAGTGAAAAAAGTGAAAAAACGAGGGAAAGAAATTTTTCATCTTTTGTCAGAAAAAGAAGAATTAAAAAATACGCGAGAGATTAGACACTTTTTATTATTCACATCTCCACTTTAAGAAGAATGACTACTGCTACTAAGATTCTGATGGCATCACACAAAGTAATTCTGCTTCTGTCGAAACTCTCTCTTCTTCTTTGTTGTCTTCTTTCTGCGACGACCCCGAACTTCGGGGGGGTTTTCGCCGAACAGGAGTTACGTTTACCGATCGGAAAAGAGTTCGAACTTTTGTGCGAGTTGGAAGATTTCGAGAAAGCGAACGAGGTTGCACGAAAACTGGCGAGAGAAGTCATCGAACGAGGAGGAAACAGAGGAAACAACTTTTATAACGTTCGCGCGCGAGAAAGCGGGCGCTTGAGATTTACGCACGATACTTCTGAGTATGGTTTAGAAGAGACGATGAATAGCGAGAGTTTGATGCAACGCACGGCGAATACGGGGAACCCAGGAGTGATGTACGCGAGAGTGGAAAACGTAAACGTGAACAATCAAAATTGGCCGTATTTTCACTTCGGTAAAAGAGACGCGACGATGAGTATCATGTGCGCGCCACCATCGTCTGCGAAATACTATTCGTACGTGACGTACGTTTGGAGGAAGACCTTTGGTGCTTTGGGTTTGCGTTCGCTGCGACAAACCGTCTCCGCGCAAGCGAGTTCGTCACCGGTGAATAACAAGAATGTTCGAGGGTCGCGAGCATTTCGACGCGCGCTCGTTATTATAAGCACGGCTTCCTCGAAGACGTTTCATGATTTGAAAGACGTGCTTGAAAATACTGGCATTGCGTCAACGTCCATAGAACTCGAAGCGCTTCGATACGACGAATTGAATTTCCTTCCGTCAATAATCGCGGATGATTTGACGACGAGCTTTCGAGTCGGGATTTGGCCGTTGAAAGGCGCCGAGGTACTCGACGTGTACGCCAGATACGAATGGCCGGCGATGATTGTTCGTGGTCGCGAGCCGGCACGCGCAGCGAACAGTGGTGGTAATTCTCTTTTGAATTTGTTATCGTTAGCAACGATATCGCGACCGACGACGAGGCAACAACAACCAGAAGAAGAAGAAGATGAAAGACAACATCCAGACGTGTTTTACTCCAAAGAATATCTGCCGATGCGCGGGCCAAACGACGCTTTATTCCCGTCGTCGTTTTTAAACGACGAAGAAAAAGATTCGCAAGCAAAAATCCATCATCGCGCGATGAAACAGAAAACTTCGTTAAATGCCGCCGCCGATGAGTTTCAATCAAAACTTACGAACGCGTTCGGTAACGCGAATACATTCTTTTTGGAAAGAGTCGTAGTCAACGACGGCGCGAAATGCTTGAGTGATCCTTCTTATCAGCCGTTTTCTCTTCCTGGCGTTAACGTGCGCTCGGGTTGTTTTGGTTCCACAGCGGACGCCGCCTACAGCTTGAGCGAAAAGCTCGTGAACAATTTAGGCGAGCTTTCGGATGGAAACATCGTCGCCGATGCTAGCGCATTAACCGAAGAGTCGCAGGACTTTATCGTTCTCGTTTTTGGCGAAAACGCAATACACGACGGAAGAGCGACTTTTTTCAACGTCGCGGCGTACACCACGGGCGATCCAGTTTCCAGCCGACTGACCGACCGATCTGCGCTCTTCGTGTCCATCGTCGCCTCGTTAGACGACCGCTCTTTCGACGAGAGCGCTTCGTCTCCTTCCTATTACTCTACCGCGTTTGCAACGTCTGAACGAGCCTGTTCTAAACTGAAGAGCGCTTCGATAAAATCGCCGTGCGCGGTTATGCTCGAGAGAAACTTTGGAAACGTCTTTTTGATCGAGCGCGTGTACTTAGATCCAAAAACTGCCACGGCGCCTAAAGATATCGCCAAAACGCATGCGTTCGTCGTTAAAGTATAATCGATCTTGCGATGGATGCGTTTATTTTGTAACGATCGATTTTATCATCATCATTATCATCGTTGTTATTAATACTACGCCCGAAAAGGAAATATTTTCAACTTTTCGTTTTTCAGTTCGTTGAATGTTCTCACAAAAAATGTACTCTTTGTGCGTGATTTGCGCTCGCCCAAACTCGAATTACAAGTGTCCCAAGTGTCGTCAGCCGTATTGTTCCGTGAAGTGCAACAAGGAACACAAGGGGGGAGGAGAAAACGCTTCTTCGTCTTGCGTCGTCGTTTTACCGAAGAAGGCACTAACGAAAGAAGACAAAGAAGAATTGGTTGAAGGAGAATTGGAATTGGAAGCTTTGTTGGCGACGACGAAAGATACTGATACCACTAATAATAATACGTTGAAGGAGAAGAGTATAAAACCAAAACCGACGAGGACGTTCGAAACCGATTCCGAGGACATTCATCGACACCGGTTACGACGAGAACACTTCGCAAAGTTGGCGTTGAATTTACCTCTTTTGGAGAAATTACGAAGCGAGAGATTGTTGGAAACGTTGAAAGCGATCGATAACAGCGCCGAAGAAAGCGAGAAGAAAGGAGAAGAAAGTGCTTTGGAAAACGCGCTGAAGAATTCAGATTTTCGCAAGTTTGCGGAGGACGTGTTAGATACGATCACGACTTGGAAGGAAGAGAGAGAAAGAGAATAATAATAGGCGTAAATAGTATCACCGTCGTCTGTCTGTATGAGCGCTTACTCCAACAACTCTTCGTCGAACGACGCGGCGGGCGGGAAAATGTTTCTAAACAACTGGAAGCAGAAAGCGGAGGAGTTTAGAAAACGCGCGAAGGAAAAAGTTGAGCTGGTAAAGGACAAAATCGAAGAACAAAAACGAGACGCGAGTTCGCCGATTGGGAAGTTAGCGAACCGAATGAATACTCAACAGAGCCCGAGCGCGAGTAGTCCCGAGAGCCGACATCTAGAGCAAAAACAAACTCCGGTATCCTCGTCATCTGCGGGCAAGTTAGTGAACAGAATGGACAGTTTGGAGTTGAACGCGGCGTCGATGAACGCCGAGCAAGCCGCGAAAGAAGTTGACAAATTACATCCCGGATTTTTCGAGCCGTATCGTAAAGATGAAGATGAAGATGAAACGAACAGGAGCGAAGAGAGAATAAACGCGTCGACGGATCCGTCGTCATCATCGTCAAACAACGACTCCATTAAATTTGACGCTTTGAGAGAGTCTTTGAAAGAGATTCCGCGGGATTTTTCGCCGAAGGATCTGCGACGCGAAGAAGAGCGACTGATGGCAATCGTAGAAACCGTACAAACTAGAATCAATGGGGAAATATATAAGAAACGAAACGAAGTCGGTCACGCGTCGCAGAAGATATTGGATATACAAAACTCTTTGACGAGAGCAAATGTGGTGCTTAAAAATGGACGACGCGCTTTAGAAAGATCGCAACACGCCGTCGACGTCAAAATTCGAGCCGTGCACACGAATAAAAGGAAAGAAAACATGGTTCGCGTTTTGCGCGTCGTAGAAGAGTTGCGGAGATGTGGCGAGCGGGAAATCTCAATTCGAGAGAAGATTGGGAAGGGCGACATTTCGGCAGCCATAGTCGAGTATGGTGAAGCGAAGAACGCGTTAGAAGCACTCAGTGCATTAGACTGTACAAAACAAGCGATCGAAGACTTGAACCTGTTGAAGTTTGAAGTCGAACGTGGCACCAGAGATGCTTTCGTGCAGGCGTTCTCAACCGACGAAGATGGAGACTCCTTGTACGAAAAAGCGTTCCAAGGCGCGCTCGCTTTAGGACACGAACGCGCGGCGGAACTCAGCGCGGAATGTTTTGCAACTGCGAGAGATTCGTTACTCGTTCAATCTCAAGCTGAAGATCCAGTAGGCGGCGTTTCAAGAGCTGCACATCTGTTGTTTAAGCGCTTGCATTTTGCAAAGGCGTACCACGAGAAGAAAATCGCAATGGCGAATAAGAACGACGCGTTTGAAACTCTTCTCGCGGATTCTCTCGCAAAGTCAAATTTAGAAGCACGAACGACAGATACCGCTTACCACGCGCTGAATGCACTCGAAATAGCTATCCGAACAGATTCCGGACGTCAAAATAGCAGCGCGACCTTTAACGCCGACCCGAACGTCGCCCGGATGACTTTACGAAAATGCCGTTTGTTCGCGGATATGTGCGAAAAGTTTGCCGGAGCTGAAACCGTCTACTCGCGAACGAAAAGTTTAATGGACTGCGCAATTGATGTCTTATCCGACGCGCAAAGGAAACCGAGACTCGGCGAGTTAAAACTAGCGTTCGAGCGAGAGACGTGGACGAAACTATCGAACGATCTCGCGAAGAAAGCGAGAGCGGAAGCGCGAATGGCGTCGTCGATTGAAGAGCGAGTGGGGAGCACGAATGGTTTGATCATGAATGCTGATGATATCGATCATCAAAGCAAAGAAAAAGCGATGAGAGCGATAGATTGGGTCGAGCGGCGCGAACATCCGTTTGCCGGTGAACGCTTCGTCGGGAGCGACGATGCGGTCTTGAAAATGACAACGAATGAAGAAAATCTACTGCTCTCGCCGCAAGAATCGTCTAAGATGATGAACGATAGTGATGGTAATCAAATGAGCGCGGTTGCAGCTATGGCGAAACTGAATGGTGGTGCCGAATTGAGTGCAGAGCATGGAAAGGAAGAAGATGCGTCGACGAGTAAGACTGTGACGGCGTCTACTGCATACTTACTCGAGAGCGTTCGCGTCTTTGCCTCGCTCGCCGCGGAGTCGCCGACGATGAGCGCAAATAGCAAATGCAGAAGTAAACTCAAAGCTTTCGATGCTTGCAGAGAAATGTTTGAACTCGCGTTATTCAACGTGTTTGTTTCTTTCGGTAACCCGAGATTGCTCGTGCACACGAGTGGTCAGCTTTTGGATGACCATAACAAAGATGCGTTGACAAACAGACTGAAACAAACGCTCACAAAATTAGCATCGCGAGGAGGTTTGTTTGCTTTGAAACCACCGCCGCCGATTATTCATCAGCAACAACAGCAACATCAGCACATGAATACTCCTGGTGATGGTAGTGGTGGTAACAACCCAAACGGTACCGCGATGCCATCAGCGTCATCTGCAGCTGCAGCCTCGACGACAACGCCAGTCGTCTCAAAACTCGGCGCAACCTTCAGAAAACGTTCCCAAAACGCACGCGCACAAATCGCGAGTTCTGGGAACATGTTTGGACTGAAAGAGCGCGTGGTCGCGTTAGAGTCTCTGGCGTGTGTAGCTTCAATATACGAAGAGTTGAAACCAACTTTTGAGCGTTGGGTGGGAGAAGATTCCTCCTCCGTCGTCGATAAGTTCTTTACGAAAGTTGTGCACGCGGTGGACGATTTGCGCGAACACATTTTGAGTAGAGTTGCTGAGTTATTGCTCGATCTTTCGTGGTTGCCAGATGAGATTGGCGATTCGGATTTCAAAATCACAGACATGCAGTCTATGAAGAAAGCTGCGCTCGGGAAGTACAATCAGAAAGAAATGCCGTCGGTGTTGTCGGCGTCGGAATGGACGACGCAACTCGGACAAGTGCTGGCACAGTTTGCGACGAAACTTCGCGTCTCTGAAGTGACCGCGGTGAACGGAAAAATCTTGTGGGAACTCGGCGCGCAACTCGTGTCCAATGCCATCGTGAGAGGATTTGCGAAAGTGAAAAAATGTAGCGTCGATGGACGCGCAATTATGCAAATGGACGTCCAAACGGTGCAGCAACACTTTCAGACGCACTACCCGTTCGAGAAAGTTCCTCCTCCGTTAAACTTAGACTTTAGATACGTGGAAACGTATATTAAAGCGTTCTATACCCAAGAATCAGAGCTCGTTCGATGGACCATGATCCACCCGGAGTATACGAGTGAACAAAAATTGGTTTTGGTATCGCACGTCGCGCACGCGTTCAAATGGACATCGAAACAAAAATTGGATTGTTTGTCAGAAATTCAAAATTCAGATTTAGTGTAATTACATGTTGTATAGCGTATAAAATAACAATAAGTAAGAATGCGTAATAAGTACTCTTGTTTATTCATCGTCGTCGTCGTCCTCGTCGTCATTACCTTTATCGTCGTCCGAGCCGTCGTCTTTCACCCATTCTCCGCCTTCCGAGACTTTCCAAACCTCTTTACTCGCCACGTACTCCACTTTGCTAAACTTCACCGCTTGACCTAATTTATCCCCGTCTCGATCGACTAACGTCCACAACGTCGCGTCTTTTACCATGAACTCTTTCCCATTTTTCGATTTTCGAACGCCGTTGTAATTATAAACGACCCCTTTCTCCAAAGCGTCGTCCAACAACTGTCGTCTTTCTTTTTGTATCTCTTCGTCCTCGCCATCCGCGCTCTTCGTGCTCGGCATGCCAATAAAATCGTCCCATTCAAACTCCCACAAGTTCAGCGCTGCTTGATTCGCGTAATTAAACGTGTCGTTCTCGTCGTGCGAGCAACAGACGAACGGCGCGTAAAACAACGCTTTCACCGCCTCCGTGACCGGTACTTTCCGGTCGCCTAAAAGTTGCAAATCTGTTCTTTGTTTGTACGTGGACGCTAACGTCATCGATTGAAAAAACACATCCTTATTGTCCAAAATTCTTTGATTCGAATCGTTCTCGTTCGCTTCTTCTTTTCCATCTCGAACTCCTCCTATTACATCGTCCTCCTTTTCCTCCTCGTCTTCATCGTCATCTTTATTCGACGACGATAAAGACGACGGTCTCGATTTCGTCTCCTGTTTCCTCGCCGCCGCGCGTTCTTTCTTCCGTTTATCTTTCTTCGCCATGTTCGTCACCACAACAGGAGAACCTCTTCTGCGTCCTTCTTTTCGTCCTCCTAAAAGCGCGTTGTTATGACATTTTAAAGGAACACGCGCGAAGAGAGAAGAAGAAGAGAAAGAAGAAGACATACTCAATGGAAATGGTTGTTGTTTTCGTGCGAAAGAAATGAGAGAAAAAAGAAAAAAATATCAGAGGTTTTTGACTAAAACGACTACTATGAAGGACTACATACTTGACAAAAGTTTTATTATTTAGGATTGGCGAGCAAAGAATCTACGGTGTTGATATCGATGGGCGAAGGGGCGATACCTTTACTCATGTCGTACCCTTTCCTTCTCTCTCGATCGGTCGGCTGGGAAAGCGTTTGTTCACCCACGATGGGAACGGTTTTACAGATAACCGATAACACGGAGATATCTCGGTTCGCGGATGATGAAAAATTTTCGGCGACGCGAACTAAGGTTTGCGCCAAGTTTAGCCTCTTCGTGTACCCTTGTTGACTGTCGCCTTGAAACACGTACAAGTCTTGGAATTTCACGTCGTACATGTTGTCGACGAGTCGCGCGGACAAATCCGCGAGAAGTAGAGGCCCGTTGCCTCGTAACTCCCCGGATCTCACGACGGTTACGTTTTCCGCTCCGAAAATTTCCTTCGCGAACTCTTCGCTTTGCTCGTAGCCGTCCAAAGTCCCAATAATAGGTTCCCCAACCGCATTTCCAATTGGTAACGCGATTTGTCCAATCTGCACGGTTTCTCTTTGTTGATACGGTTCGTTTTGCGTCTTGAACGGCGCTTTCTCTTTTCGATTGATCCCTACTCTCGATAATAAAACGCACTTATCATCAACTTCCCCGCTATTTACAATCTTCATCGCTTTTAAATCTTTCATCGCTTTCATCTGTTTCGCCCCGGACTCGTGGCAGAATATATACGTCGTCGTCGTTGAGGACGCCGAGACGGTCGACGCGCTCCTCTCGCTCGCAAAAGTAGATATTTTCGCAAACTGTTCCTTGGTGCAATAAAACCGCTTCTCAAACGTCTGCGCATCCATCCCTTCCGTCATCGTCTCTGAATTTTCCATCTTCTCTCCAAACACCACGGAAATAGTATTATTATTATTATTATTCCCTCGTCCAGCGGAGAGTCCCATCACGAGTTTCCCGGTCGACGTCTCTTGACCCACTAAAGCGACGTTTACATTTTTTTCTTTTTCATCTGACGATGATGATGATGATGATGATGCACGAGGAGTAAACGATCGAGAGATTCTTCGCTTACGCGATGATAATTTTTGTGATCTTCTGAAAACAACATCATCGTAAGAACAAGAATGATTTAGAGTATTCAAAGTTTTGATCGTCGTCGTCGTCATTGTCTGTGTTTCGAGACTACTACTCGTTGTTGTTCTCGTGTTCTCGTTGTTGTGATTATGCAAAAGTTTGATTAATTTTTAGTGTTTTTGGTGTGAGGAAAAAAGACACAAACGAGGGAGAGCAAATCAAAAAAAAAAAGGAAACAAAAAGGGCAGTTTCCTCTCGAGTTTTTTTCTCCAAGAGACAAGAATTTTAAAGGGAAAAAAGGTCTCTGAGAGAATTTGCTCATTGTTTGCGTTAAAGAAAAGTTGCACGCGAAACGCAAAGATACTAAAAGTTGTGCTCGTGTAAAACTACTTTTGCACGGTACTACTGTTACGACGACTCTTTTAAACTGCTCTTCTCTGCGTTCCTTTTAAAATACTCTCCTTCTTTTAAGAGTAGTTTTATAATAGGAGTAAAATTTGCCGGCGCAGATGACGACAGACAGGAAGTGCGTTCTCGTTATACGTTTATTCTATATTTTGTTTCTTCGCGCGTTTATGCGGAGTATTCGTGGTCGCGTTGCCGACAAAAACCTTTAAAGATCATCTTCGATGGCTCTCTTTCCTTTTCGTGCATCTCCGCGCGCCTGTTGAGAGAGAAACGAGAAGGCTTTTAAAAGTGGTGTTGGTTGCCGCTTGGGGAAACATCACCCCGAAAGCAATTCTCTCTCTCCGTGTTTTGTGCATCTCTTTACTCTGTAACTGACCACCATTACTACTCGTTAATAATAAAACGTCTCGTTCTTCTCTCTCTCTTATAATCAAAATCACAGACACCACTACAAAGGCTCGCGAATGGTGTCCCTCGGACGAGTCGTCGCGGCGCCGAAACCAATAAATTTACCCTCGCAACGTTTCGAACACGATCCAACGTCGACTTTAATGAACGATCCGTCGATAAAGTTAGTCAATCGAGGAGGAGAAAGAGGTTCGAACGATTCTTCGTCAGATAATAATAATAACAATAATAATAATAATAATCAAAACGGAGAATCATCAGATACCACGGCGAATAAAGAGCAGCAGCACAACTTGCCAGAGCGAGCGAGTTGGGGAAGCGGCGGCGACGGAGAACTCGGGAACAGTTGGAACCATCATCGCGAGAGTAATAATAATAATAATGCGAATGCGAATTATAGAAATGGAGGAGGAGGAGGATCGTCCAACGGAAGTAGTTATCAAAACGGCGGCTTCGGCGCTGGCAGTAAAGCGGACACGTCGGAGGATTGGCGACGACGCGAGCACAATCAAGGAGGAGCGCCACCGCCGGGACCGCCGCCGCGGTGGGCGGCGAAAGCAAACGAAAACGATAACACGACGACCGACGGAGCACCGCGGGTGAAAAGAGAGATTCAACACGAAGTTGCTGGAGCGATTGCGAATTTACACATTCCGCAAGGCGATTGGGGAGAGGACGATCAGATGGACTTTTCGGACCCTCCACCCGGCGGCTTCCAAACGACGACGAGGACCAGAGGCTCCGGGAACAGTTTTGATGGAGGTGAATCCTCACGCACGAGAAGAAGCTCGGACCAGAGAATGCCAGAACCGAGAAACGTGAAAATTTTACAGAAACCGAAGAAGAAAGAAGAAAAAGAAGCGATATTTTCCTCCGCGAACTTGCCGGAAAGTTTGCGGGTGTTGAAGCGTCAACCGGGAGAAGAGAAGAAATTGTGGACGCCGCCGGGTGAAAAAGCTACGACGACGACAACGAGCACGTCTTCGCCGCCGAAATTGTCCGCGTCGGCATTCACTCCTGGGACGACTATCATCAGTGGCACGTCTACGCCTACATCGACACCACCATCGAAATCGAGACCACCGTATCATCCTAGCACCAACGGAGATTACGCACATCTTCAGGGCACGTCTCTCTTTCACGCCTCGACGCCCCCGGTAACACCGCCACCACCACCGGGCGCGCCGCCGCCGCTGCCGGGCGCGCCACCGCCGACACCACCAGGTCCACCCGCACCTTTGCCGCCAACACCACCACCGGGCACGAAACCTCCGCTTTCCCCGTACGGCGCGTCCGGTTTGACTTTGTCTGGATCGAACGGTTCTCTGCAACATCCGCCGACGCCGCCGGGACCTCCGCCAATAGACACTGCGCACAGATCACCGCGCGGCGTGTCTCCTATGCGTCAGCCGCCGAGTCCGCCGCCAGGTGCGCCACCGCCGCCGCCGCCGCCGCCAGGCGCACCGCCGGGCGTTGGGATGCTCCCTGGTAAGAAAAATGGCGACTCTCCATCATCTGCTTCAAAGAAAGCGTCGATGAAGAAAAAGAAAGTTCAGTTAGAACAGGGTGGAGGGACGACGACGGAAGGATCACCGGATACGAGCGGTGATGAATTGCAGCAGCGAACGAATAAGAAAACGAATAAGAAAACGAATAAGCAACAAAACAAAAAGAAATCTGGTGGTAACGCTCCAAGTCCTTCATCGACGATGCCTCCGCTTCCTCCGGGACCGCCTCCGATAGAAGCGAAGAAATCCTCTGCGACTAAGCGAGGCGCCGCGAAGCATAGCACAGTAAAACCGGGATCATCAGGAACGTTACGAGGAAGTAAGAAAGGAAGCCAAAGTTCGATGTGCAGCAAAGACTCGGACGGATCGAAATTTGAAGACTGCGAAGAAGACTCAAACGAAGCGGAGACGCCATCGAAAAGAGGCGGAATCCTTGGTTGGTTTGGGTTTTAAAATACGAGGAAGGTGGTGGGAGATTCTTACACACAACCTGGATACTATTAACATTCATTTCTTTGTGAAAATAAACGCGTGTAAAGTATAAAACAAAGTCACACTTTCTAATCATTCTAATAAATTCTATCTCGCGCTCACAACTTGTACCGACCCGCCCCAGCTCCGCCGGGTAAAGCCTGTTTTGATACCACCTCTTCTATTTGTTTCTTCACGTGATTCTTTGCCGCGGTCACGCATCTCTCGGTTGGACCTTCAATCAGTAAAAACAATCTTCGTTCACCCATTGGAATCGCTCTTCCAGGAGGATAGTACGTGCCCTTGACGGTCACCACTGCGCCGGTGAAATCGTTGATCTGTTGGAGTTGATCTTTATGCGTAACTTTCCACCTGGCGTATTGCGGGAAATCGTTAATCTCGAGCTCAGATTCGAAGTGACTCTGGCCTGCAGCTTTAGTCATTCCGCCCGTGGACATCTTATGCTGCGCGTTCAAAGCTGCCGCAAAAGCAGCAGCCTTGGCTGCACCGGCTGAAGCGCCATGCGCCAAAGCTGTATTTTGCGCGAGCATGATTGCATTTTGAGCGGCAGAAGACGACATAAACGCAGCGGCGGAATTGGCAACGTGTCCTGCTTTTGCCGCTTGATCTCTGAGTACAGTCGTGTCGTTCGTGGGAGGATTATGATTCGACGAAGACGTTTTACCTTTACCCAAGGACGAGGCAATTTTTCCAGCCGCAGCTTTGGCTGCAGCGATGAGCGCACTCGCTTTCTGCGCTTCGGCGTCTGCTGCAGACGTCGGAGCATTCAAGCCTCCTTTCTTGGACATTTCTTTGAAGACTGCATTTGCTGCCGCTTGCGCTACTTGTGCCGGCGTTGCGCCGAATTGCGACGCCAACGCGACTGCCGTGGACGCTTTGGCTTGTCCAGGCGCCATTGAACCTCCAGCGGAATTTGGGTTCGCGCCTTCGATTGCTGAAACCGACGATAACCCGGCGGCACCCCACTTCATGTCACCTCCGCCGTCATCATCGTCGTTATTATCCATGTTCTCGTCGTCGTCGTCGTTATCATCTTCGACGATTAAACCAGCGGCTTTCGCAGCTTGGCGTTTTTCCTTCTTCAACGCGTCGGCTTCGGATTGATCAAATTTAAATCCAGACCCACCGAAACCGGAACCGTTTGCCATAACTTCGTTATTCTTTCGTTTATTCCCGAACGCTTCTGCGAGCGCTAATACATCTTGTGGCACTGGTTGCTTTGCTTCACGCATAGCTTTCACGAGATCTGGCGCGAAACGTTCCTCGTCTCGTGAAATGAACGTCACTGCGGTACCTTTCTCTCCTGCTCTTCCCGTTCGCCCGACTCGGTGAACGTAATCCTCCAAGTGGTTCGGGCAATCGAAATTTATGACGAGCTTTACATCTTTAACGTCCAAACCTCTCGCTGCGACTGAAGTAGCGACTAAGACGTTACATACGTCCGTTTTAAAATCAACAATCGTACATTCCCGATCGGCTTGCTCTTTCCCGCCGTGCAAGGAGAGACACGGATAACCAGACTTTAACAAATCTCGGAATATCGTATCGCACTTATCTTGCGAAGCTACGAAGATGATCACTTTTCCTTGTTCGTAATACTCCCCTAACAATTCCAGCATGCGAATGAATCGATCTTCTTCTTCCCTTAATTCGACGAGCTGCGTGATATCGGAATTCACCACCGAACGGCCCCCTACTTGAATCTCGATTGGATTTTCCAGCGCCGCTCGAGCGATATTCTCCATCGCGCGCGGAAACGTCGCGGAAAACATAACCGTTTGACGATCCGGGCGCGTGTTTGCTAATATTCTCGTTATTTGCGGTTCAAATCCCATATCAAACATTCTATCGGCTTCGTCCAAAACGAAGTAAGTGATGCGTCGTAAATTTGTGATTTTTCCAGCCCCGGTCGTGAGAATATCAATCATTCTTCCGGGCGTACACGCGACTGCTTCGCACCCACGCTTCAAATCGGTGATTTGTGATTGAACACCAGATCCACCATACACGGACACGCATCGAACACCAACCGTTTTACCAAACTTTCTACACTCTTTACCGATTTGCGTCACCAATTCTCTCGTCGGTCCGACAATCATCGCAATCGGACCGTCACCGTTTTTAATCTCCGGTTGATCTTTAATGTGTCGTAACATCGGTAGTATGTAAGCTAGTGTCTTACCAGAGCCAGTTTTAGCGACGGCGATGCAATCGCGACCGCTCATGATGATCGGTAAAGCTTGCGCTTGAATTGGCATGGGGTTCTCGAAACCCGAACGCCGAATGAGTTCCATGATTTTATTCGACAACCCAGCTTGATTCCACGATTTAATCGGTTTTGGTACTTTTTTACCGCGACACGATATCCCGTCGAGTTTCGTTCGAAGCTCTTTGACTTCTTCTTTTGTCATTTTAGACATTTCGTATGCTTCGATGTAGAAATTTTTCCGAAACGGAGGGTAGTCAATGTCCGAGTGCACCACTGCTCCGAGTTTATCTGCTTTGGATAACTTTGCTTTTTGCTTGGCCGCCCACTCGTCGTCAGAATCGCTTTCGTACATGGCGAGTTCTTCTTTATCGTCCTCGTCTTTGCCACCTCCGTCAGTTGTCGTCGCAGTTGCTCCTTCTCCATTATTGTCTACACCACCCGCGTCAGTCGTCTTCTTCGTCGTCGTCGTCGTCTTCTTCTTCTTCGCGTCCTCGTCCTCGTCGGGTTCACCTTCCGAATCTTCGTCGAAGAATCCTCGGACGATGTATTCCGCCTTCACTTTGATTTTACTTTTCGCGTTTTTGATGGCTTGTTCAGACGCCGGCGCTCTCGTTTTCACGTCGACGATGGATTTCTTCTTTTGTAGCTGGACGACGGTATTTCCTTCCTTCTTCTTCTTGCCGTTATCATCGACATCCATGGCATCTCCGTCCTTCTCGACGAGAACTCTCGCCGCTCTCTTCGCTGCTCTCATAAACTCCGCCTCTAACGCTTTTTCTTCCTCTTCTTTCCCTTTCTTCAACTTTGACGCTTCGTCTTCCTCCTCGGCTAACTGTTTCGCTTTCTCCTCCGCTTTCGCTCTCTCCTCGTTCATCGCTTCGTCGTTCAAATTCATAAACGCTTCCAGAGGATCATCTTCGTCGTCTTCGTCGGCATCTTTCTTGGTGTTTTTGTTGTTATCATCCTCGTTGTCTTCATCGTCGTTGAGAAAATTCGGCGGTTTCCTTTTCCTCATCGCCGCGTTCGCGTCTTCGTCCTCGTCCTCGTCGTCAAACATCCCATCATCGTCCATCATCACCGTTTTCCGTTCAAACCTCTTCTTCCCAACCACCGCTTGCAAAGCCGCCGCTTTAATCTCGTTCATTTTCTTCTTCTTCTCCTGCGCTTCTCGCCACTCTTGAAGCTTTCGTTTCCTCTGCTGTATTATCAAGTCGTCTTTGTTGTTAGTGTTAGTATTCTTTGCTGCCGTTGTTGTCGTTGTTGGTTCTTTTTCTTTTTCTTCTTCTTCATCGTCATATCTCTCTTCTGGACTTTCTCCGCCGTCCGACCGCAGTCCTCCTCTCGCTTTGCCTCTTCCTTTCACGCGTTTCTTATTCTTGTTGTTGGTGTTCGTTGGCGATGATGATGATTCTGGAATTGGTGGTGACATTTCTTTTCTCTTTCGCGTCGTTTTCTTTCCTTCTTCTTCAATTTCTACCGCTGCTGAATCCGCCGCCGCCGAAAAATCAGCGTTAGGAGTCGTTCCGCTGCTTCTGCCGCGCCTTCGATTTGGAGAAGGAGAAGGCATTATTTATATATTACTATAGTTATTTATTTGTGATGATGTTTCACAAATTTTCATTTCTTTCGTGTCATTTTTTTGTTTTCTTCTTCTTCTTCTTCTTTTTTTTGACTTTTCTTTTTGCTTCTTTTGCTTCTTTTGCAGCAGAGAGAGAGAGAGAAAAAAGAGCTGTCACCAAGAATTTCTTTCTCGTGAAAGAAAAAAAATTCTTCCTCGTTTCATCAGATTTACACACACACACAACGCAAATCAAAAACGCTCTTATATAGAGAAGAAGAAGAAGAAGACAAAGAAGAAGAAGACAAAGAAGTTCATCCTCAGAATGTTTCGATTTGGAGGAGGAGGAGACCCAAGAGGAAACAACAGATCGTCTCTGTTCGAAGCGCAATACAGAGCCTACCCGGTCTCGTTCATCGACCGCTCGGAGTTGGACAAAGGGGACAAAATCATCCTACCACCGAGCGCGTTGGACAGATTGTCGCAACTCGGAGACTTGGATTTCCCGATGTTGTTCAACGTTGAAAACGTGAAAGAGAAAACAAAAACGCACTGCGGGGTTTTAGAATTCATCGCCGATGAAGGCGTGTGCTATCTTCCGCACTGGATGATGCAAAACTTACGACTGGTAGAAGGGGACGTTCTGAGAGTGAAAAACGCGCGGTTACCGAAAGGGACGTTCGTGAAGCTGCAACCGCAAACGAGCGATTTTCTGAACATTAGCAACCCGAAGGCGGTGTTGGAAACGTGTTTGAGAAATTACACGTGCTTAACCGTGAACGATACGTTTATGATTGAATACAACAATAAGAGATATTTTATCGACGTGATTGAGGCGAAGCCGGCGGACGGGGTGTGCGTGGTGGAGACGGATTGCGAGGTGGATTTCGCGGCGCCGTTGGATTACGTGGAACCGGATTATAATAGTAAGGGAGGAGGTTTAGGAGGAGGTGGTGGTGGTAATGCAACGACGACGACGACAACGACGAAGAAAAGAGGAGATGGAGAAGAGGAAAGTTTTATGGACGTGGATGAGAACGGAGTGGTGGATTTGACCGGCGGAAGTACATCGACGCGAGCGAAAGACGAGAAAAAAGAAGAAAAGAAAGATGAAAAAGAAGAAGAGAACAACAAAAATACGTTTTTAGCGTTCGCGGGGAGCGGGAACCGATTGGACGGGAAAGCGCATAAAGTTGGGGAATCGCAACCGGTAAAAGTAGAGCTTCCGACAACCTCTTTGCGAGTGACGAAAGAGTGGCAGAAACTGCGCGAAGGCGGCGTTTTAGGCGACGCCGAAGGCGCCAACGACGAAAAGAAGAAGAGTTTATCCGAAGCAGAAAGAGCGGAACGAAAAGCGGCTGGGAAAGTCATGTTTGGCGGCGGCGCGCGAGTAGCGGCGATGGCGAGGAAAAAACAAAAAGAGTCCGAGAAGAAGAGCGCAGACGCTGCTGACGATAAAAATGGGACGACCGAGAAGAAGGACGGCTTTAGCGCCTTCAAAGGCGGTGGCAACAAACTGAGATAATAGCACCTCTCGATGGAGTATACATAGAAATACAAACAAGTAAGCAATCATCAATGCTCTCTCTCTTTTCCTTTCTGTTTTTTTTACATCAACACCTTCTTCGCGTACGAGCGAATGCTCCTCCTCTTCTCCACCGCTTTAAACGTCTCCGGACTCGGCGCGACTTCTTCATCGTACATGGTATCGATAATTTCCTCCGCTCTCTCAAAATCGTTCGTATTCGCGCAGCATTGCAATAAAACGTTGTACGTCACCGCAGTTCTTGTGATCCCGTACTCGTTCGTCATCTTGGCGCATAAACTCGTCGCTTTCTGCCACAAGGGCACATTCTCTCTCCCAATGGTCAAATACCCTTTCACGAGTTCGACGACGGCGATTTCATCCGGTTCGCACACGCCGCCTTCAAACACTTGTTCGAACACTTTTTCCGCCATGTCTAAATCCCGACCGGCGATGCACGCCGCGATGCACGTGGACGCCGCGCGCGCGTCCGGTTCGATCCCATGGTCTCTCCCTAAAGACACGAGCAAATCGACGGCGGATGACGGCGCTTTCCTCTTGACGCAATCGCGGAGTTTCTTCGTCACGTCTCTTAAGATCTGCTGGTTAGAACTCGTCGTCTGTCCAGAAGGAGAAGATGAAGACGAAGAGCACCCCGCGTTTTGTCTTCTGCTGCGACTGCTTCTTTGAATGCGAGCGCCTCTTCTCGACGACGATGAAGAGGACGAAGTGAAACTGTTGGACTCGTTTCGCCGCCACACCGCCACTGAATTCAATGTACTCATCGTCGCAGACATGATGACGACCCCGACGCGCGAAAAAGATACTACTTTTATATATACTGGTTTAGGCGCGTGAACTGTGATGAACTTTTGTGATGTTTTGCTTCTTCTCCTTCTTTGTCTTTGTCTTCTTTTCTCTCGAGGAAAGGAGGAGTGCGTTATAAGGCAATTGGAAAGGGAACTTTTCAGTATTAATTAATTACACTTTTGTTGTGGCATGTGGATGTGAGATGTCAAATCGAAAGTCTTTTTCAAGAGTTTCTCTTCATCTCTCTTATATAAATAGTATTTTACATAGCGCCGGCGGATTGAAACAACTGCCTCTCCGGCGGATACATGTAACTCCAGAAGTTACACTTATCACCTCCGGCGGATTGCGGCGACTCGATGTCTACGCCTCGTTTGGGATACGAGTTTCTTTTTGCCTCGGCGTTTTTATCGCCGGCGACGACGCCGGTCATGTTTTCGATGTTCAGCAGCGTTTCCGCCTCGTCTTGGGAGAGGAAGTTGAGCACTTCCGTGGCGACTTGAGAAACTGGTTTGTTCGTTTCCAGCGCGGTTTTTGCGACGAGGGTGGCTTTTTTGTACCCGATTTTAGGCAACAACGCGGTCACGATGCCGATGGAATTGTTCACGTGGCTCGCGCACACGTCTTCGTTCGCGGTGATACCATCGATACACTTTTCGCGCAAGACTTTTAAACCGTTGGTCATGGAGTCTAACGAGTTTAATAAGTTGTACACGATCAAAGGTTCAAACGCGTTGAGTTGCAACTGCGCGTGTTCGGAAGCCATGGATATCGCGGCATCCGCGCCTATGACTTGAAAGCACACTTGATTCATCACCTCGGGGATGACGGGATTGATTTTCCCCGGCATAATGGAAGACCCAGGCGCGACGGCGGGTAAATCAATCTCGTTGAAACCACATCTCGGACCAGAGCTCAACAAACGCAAATCGTTGCAAATTTTTGACGTTTTCAAAGCGATTCTTCTCAAAATGCTCGAAAACAACAAAAACGAAGAGGTGGAACTCGACGCCTCGACGAAATCTTTCGCGCTTGTGAATGGTAATTTTGTCAAATCTTTCAAAGCGTCGATCGATTCTTTGGAAAACTCTTTGTGCGCGGTAATGGAGGTACCAATCGCGGTGCCTCCTAAATTGCATTCATACAACGCGTTGACGTTCTTCATTAAATACGCCAAGTCCGATTCGAGAGAATTGGCAAAGGAGTTAAACTCTTGACCCAACGTCATCGGCACGGCATCCTGTAACTGGGTTCTTCCCATCTTGACGATGTATTTAAACTCGTCGCCTTTTTTGCGGAAAGACTGAATCAACAGTTTCAATTCGCAAACCATTTTTTCGTGGTGTAAACCAACCGCGAGTTTGGCGGCGGTAGGATAGGCGTCGTTAGTCGATTGGCACAAGTTAACGTGATCGTTCGGATGGACGATTTCGTACGATCCGATTGGTTTGTTCAAACTCAAGTTAGCCAAATTCGCGATGATTTCGTTCGCAGCCATGTTTGTGGATGTGCCAGCGCCGCCTTGGATGACATCGACGATGAAGTCTCCGTGATGTTCGTTCGAATCCAACAAACTATCGCACGCGATGGAAATCGCCTCAAAAATTTCTTTCGAGATTAATCCAACCTTAAAGTTAGCCGTCGCGGCTGCTTTCTTGACGAACGCTAAAGCGCGAATAAACTCCGGAAAGTGGCTCAGTTTCACTCCGGTGATTGGATAATTGTCCACTGCCCTTTGGGTGGCAATACCGTACAAAGCGTTTTTTGGAATGGTATCGAGCTCGCCGAGTAAATCGGATTCCGAGCGTGTCTTCTCGTTTCTTCCCGCCACCACTAAAGTCTTCGTCGCATCGTCGCATTCTTTTTTCGTAGCAACCCCGGAGGAGAACGAGGAAGAGCGACAGATGTATTCTGGCACGTTTCCAACGACGCACTTTTTTTCGTTCTTCTTTTGTTTCGTCGTCTTCGTCGTCGTATAATTCTGTGCACCTGTTGTCGGTTCACTTTTAGTCGAAGCCGCGTTTTTTATGTTGTTCTTGTTGTTCTTGTTGTTGTTGTAACGATGATGATTGAACAGTTGTTGTAACTCGAGTTTCAAATCGTTGTTCGTCATCCATTGATGAGCGTGCTTTTCTTCTTCTTCTTCGATTTCCGCGTTGAGTTCCCTCCGCGTCGCGGCAGAAGAAGAAAATGAGTTTTTTGCCACGAAGGCACTCCATTGGCCTCGTTCTTTTTCCATTATGAATTCCGAATGCGAGGAAAGCGTACGAGACGACGACGATGATGGTGAAGATAAAGGAGATAAAGGAAGAGAACAAGGACGACGAGTACGTAAAATCCTCCAATAAGTCATCAACGCCGCTGCTTCTGCCGCGACTCGCGAACGGAAGAACATCTCTTTGTCTTCTTCTTTGGTGTTGGTGTTTTCTCGTTATTATTGCGTTCTTCTTTTTTTTTTAATCTGACGAGGACACTTGCAAACGTGCATTTTTCAAGGCGCACACAAGGGCAACGAAGACGAAAGATGGTTTGTGAGAGAGATGTTTGTTTTTCCCTCTCTCTGGTTCCTTTGGGTGTTGGTCTCTCTCGACTCGATGACCAAAAAAAAAAAATCACACGCGTGCATTTACTTTGCAGGCACGAACAACGTTTCCCACGCTTTACACGCGCGCAAAGCATCGGTGGTCATCGCGAGAGTAGCAGTACCGGTCGCACCATAACCACCCGAAATCGTACGTCCGTTTGTATCATCCTTTTCTGTACTTCTGTATATAAAACTCTTGTTGTTTGACTTTTTTGCTTGTGTCGTGATCAAATTCATCTCGTCGTTTTCTTTTTTTTTTTTTTTCTCGCGAGTCAAAAATATCTTGACGTGGCGCTTTGACACAGAGGCACGCAGATGTTTTTTTTGTGGCTCCTCGTGACGTTTCGGTTGCATTCGCGAAGAAAAAACAGAGAAAAGAAAGAAAATTTCTTCATTCGAATTCACACAAACGCACGCGCGCTCTCACACACAACACAGTCGTAAATACTCGCTCTTTTGCGAACACCTGGATAACGATGATGTCTTCATCCTTGTCTGCCTCGCAGCATGTATTTGTACAACACCAACAAAAATCTTCTTCTTCTTTATCTTCGAGGAAGAATTCATCTTCTTCTTTGACGATTCAGACGACGCGTCGACACTCGTCAAAACGTGGCGTAATCACGAGTTCAAAAGTTTCGTCTTCCCAAAGCGATGTCATCACGAACAACGCGGTGCAAATCCCAACGAAACCCACGGGAGAACCGAAAGTGGTGTACATTTTCAACTCCAAAACCTGCGATGGTGGCGCTGAATTGAAAGACATTCTCGGGAACAAGTGCGTATCTTTTTCTTTAAATCAAACATTGATTACGAGAGAGTTGGTTAAGCCGCTCCCGAGTGCGTAGAAACGAACTCACAGAGGGACACGTTTTTTTTCATTTTTTGAGGGGGAAAAAAATATGAGCCCATTCAGAAGGAGCAAAAATGCAAGACCAATTTTTTTCTTACATACTACTCTTCTTCTGGTGGTCTTCTTCTTCTTTCGCGAACGATCGATTGACGAGGATACACGAATGACATTTACTAACCACCAATTCCGTTTATTCTTATTATATTATCGTTTGAAAAACAAACAAAACAGAGGCGCTTTGTTGGCGGAGATGATGAAACTGGGCGTTCCCGTGCCGCCGGGATTTACCATTCCGGCGTCCATGTGCGAGACGTACGAATCGTGCCGAGTTGAAGGCACGGACGCGGTGGAAGATATTTGGGAAGACGTCGAGTTTGCCATCTCTGAAACCGAAAAAGAGTTGGGGAAGAAGTTTGGCGGCGAAGGCGACGCCGAACCGCTTTTGTTCTCGGTGAGATCCGGCGCCGCCGTGTCCATGCCGGGGATGTTGGAAACCGTTTTGAACATTGGTTTGAACAAATCGGTCTGTGAAAAGATTGCCGCGGCGAACGGTGGTGCGAACAAGAGGTTCGCATACGACGCGTACAGACGTTTGTTGGATATGTTTGGTTCGGTCGTTTTCGAGATGGACAGAAGTCAATTCGAAATGGAACTCGAACGCGTCAAGGAGAAGAAAGGCGTCGAGAAGGATACCGAGTTGTCCGCGGAGGATTTGATGGAAGTGTGCGATGCGTACGAGCAAGTATATTTGAAGGTTGACCCGAACAGGCCGTTCCCGTCGGACCCAACGATGCAATTGAAACTCGCCATCGAAGCAGTCTTCGAGTCTTGGAACAAGCCGAGAGCCAAGGCGTACCGGGAGATCGCCGGCTTGAGCTCCTTGGGCGGCACCGCCGTCAACGTCCAATCCATGGTCTTTGGTAACCTTGGTGAAACTTCCGGTACTGGCGTGTGCTTTACGCGCAGACCGGATACTGGCGAGAAGATCATCTTTGGTGAATATCTCATCAACGCGCAAGGAGAAGACGTCGTCGCGGGTATTCGAACGCCGGAACCGATTTCCACGCTGTTTGAAAAAATGCCGGTCGTCGCGCAGAGTTTGCAAGACACGCTCGATAAGCTCGAGATGCACTTCAAAAACATGCAAGACATCGAGTTTACCATTGATTCTGGCAAGTTGTTCATCTTGCAAACGAGAAACGGCAAGCGCAACGGCGTTGCCGCCATCAACGTCGCCGTCGATATGTACGAAGAAGGCTTGATCACGAAAGCAGAAGCGATCGAAATGGTCGAATTGGATCACTTGAACCAATTGATCCACCCGGCATTCAAAGAGACCGAGGAAGAGTACGAGGACGCGAAAATATCTACCGGTTTAGCCGCCAGTCCCGGGGCAGCTGTCGGCCGCGTCGCGTTTTCCTCCGAAGACGTCTTGGCGATGAAGAAAGCGAACCCGAAAGAGGGCGTCATTTTGTGCCGCGTTGAAACTTCTGCCGAAGATGTGTCCGGTATGCACGCCTCAAATGGTTTCTTGACGCAAAACGGTGGCATGACGTCGCACGCCGCCGTCGTCGCTCGTGGATGGGGCTTGCCGTGCGTTTCTGGCGTCGCGACCATGCGAGTGGACGAGGCGAAGAAAGAAGCGTATTTCTACAGCAGCGAAAGCATCTCGCCCGCGAACTTGATCGCCACCGTGAAATCCGGCGATTGGATTTCGCTTGATGGCGGTGAAGGGTTCGTCATCAACAGAAAAGTTGAAATGAACGCCGCCGGTGAGGGCGTGTACGAACAACACCCGAAGATGGCCAAGTTCATGAGTTGGGTGGAAGAAGCGAAGAGTTTGGGCGTGTACGCAAACGCCGATACCGCTGCGGAATTGAAGCTTGCCATGTATTTTGGCGCGCAAGGCATCGGATTGTGCCGCACGGAGCACATGCTCTTGGCGAGCGCGGAACGCGTCTCCATCTCTCGATCGATGATTTTGGCCAAGGATGACGCATCGAGAGTTGAAATCTTGGACAAGAAGATGGGCCCGATGCTCAAAGACGATTTCCAAGCTTTGTTTGAGCAAGCTGGTAACTTGCCGGTTACCATCCGTTTGTTGGACCCGCCTTTGCACGAATTTTTGCCGACCGAGCTCGAATTGAAGGATGAGAAGTTCGCCGCGGACTTGGCGAAGAAGTGCTCTTTGGAATCTGCGGATGCTTTGAGAGAAATGTGCGAAGCCAAAAGAGAAAAGAACCCGATGATGGGTTTACGTGGCGTTCGCGTGGGTATTCTTGAACCGAAAATCACGATTATGCAAACCAAGGCCATCGTAAACGCGATTATTGATGCGTACATCGCCACTGGCGTGCACCCGAACGGGAAAATCATGGTTCCGCTCGTTTCCACCACCGAGGAATTTGAAAACCAACGCGCGTTGATTTTTCAAACCATCCAAGAAGTATTCAATGCTCGCGCTTCCGAAGTCAGTCGAGCCGACGTGCTCGGACCGGACAACCGCGAGATTCCAATCGGTATGATGTGCGAAACGCCGCGAGCGTGCATCGTCTCTGGCAACTTGGTCGAAGAAGGCGCCGCGTTCATGAGCTTCGGTTCTAACGATTTATCGCAGCTTTCTTTTGGATTCTCCCGCGACGACGCGAGTTCGTTCTTGGAGAAATACAAAGAATTTGGTATCATCGAGACGGATCCGTTCAACACCATCGATGTCGATGGCGTCGGGGAATTGATCAAGATGTCCGTCCGAGGCGCCAGAGCGGTGAATTCAAAGATTCCAGTTTCGGTTTGCGGAGAGCACGGCGGCGACGAGAAGTCTATCGAATTCTTCCACGAAGCTGGATTGAACGTCGTCTCGTGTTCGGCGTTCCGTGTTTTGGGCGCGAGATTGGCCGCAGCTAAAGCCAACATCGCCAACCCGAAGTCTTCCACGGGAGGCGCCGGTCCTCGTTAAAAATCGGGAGGGAAATGTGCGAGAGATGACATGCGAAAGAGAGATGAGAAGAAATAAAGTCAATCAGAATTAACCATATTGTTGTACATGTTAAACTATCAGAAGAGCTTCCTCTCGACGTCGGGATAAAACAAAAATAAGAGAGTATAAACGAAATACGATGGCGAGAGCAAAGTTGCGCGCGCAGCGGATCAATGTAACACGAGATTCCGTTCAACACACACAGCTTGTAAAATTTATCAATACATTCTACGAATAATATCGACAATATACATCTAATTCTCTAACACGCCAGCGCTAACTTCGCCTAAGAGTCCAATGACTGCAGAAAAGCCAAACGTGATTATAAACGCCACCAACACCGGATTATCGAGGGAGAAGAAATCCGGCGTCTTTCTCGCTCTCTGAATGATAATATCGATGTCTTCGCTCTTCGTTTTATCGCCGCCGCCTTCAGTGTCTCCCAATTTGATAGCATTATTATTATCAGTCTCTCTTTCTCCTTCATCTTCTCGCAATAAATACTTCGTCTCCGGGTCTATCTTCACCAACCACTCGGTAAAAAACCACCTCTCCAACTTTCGCGAATCGTCTTGTTTCAACTCCTCCAGATACGTCTTCAGTTTGCCTTGATTCTTGTTCACCGCGAGATTGATGCGCGCAGCCGGGACGACGACGAACCACCAATACGCCACGGTGATCGAGACGACACCTAAAACGGCAAATTGTGCGTTCAGTGCTCCGGGTTCCAGCGGCGATGGCGCGTATTTTATCGCTTCAAAATCAGCCGGCAACGGCGATAAAGTTGTTGCATCTACCACGTTGTAACTTTCCAAAACATCATCGACGCTGGCAACAGCTTCGGTCCTCCTCCTCGTCGTCTGTCTCCTTCTCCTCGTATTGGTTACAGTGGTAGCTCTTCTGGGGGTCGACGGACTCGATTTCGATGTGGACGTGAACGAGGACGAGTGCGCTCTGCTGCTGCTGCTCGTCTGCATCACCATCATCATCATCATCAGTGACGTCTCTCGTCTTGTGAACACTTATTAAGGAGAAAAAAAAAAAAATTTCATCACCCCTCACTCGATCGATTTTCACGCACAAAAAGAACCAAAAAGTCTCTCTAATTAAATTCGGTCTCTTTTCTCTTTCAAGAAAGAGTTCGTTATAAAAATTGAAATTACGTGGACCAAAACGACGACGCCCTCCCAAACAACCCCGCTTCAACAACAACAACAACAAACAGCTTTCTCGATCATCGATCGTCTCTGATCTGAACGCGCTTTGAGTACTGATGCGTTCTTTTTCTCTCTCTTTTTCTGTCTCGTCGTCGCTTTCCTCCTGTTGGAGAGGATCGTCGTCGAAGAAGAAAACATTGAAGAAGAAGAAGAAGACGAACCGTTGCCGTCAAACGACGAGTCGAAATTTTACCGTCGCTTCTTTGAAAAGCGATGAGAACGACGACGACGACGATCGAACAACAACAACAACACCGGTTGGTATGGTCGTGGTAAAAGAAGAAGCGAAAGAGAAAACTATCGAGTCCTCCAGAGTTGATTTCGCCATGCCGAACAGGTTGTTGTCCTCCGAAAATCTCACCACGGTACGTCGTTTCCTTTACAAAAGCGAGTCGTCTCTCGAATTTTAAATTTTTTTTTGGAAGGTTGCCTTTCATCTTTTCTCTCAAAACTCACCAAAACACCTTTGAAACAACAACAAACAGGATGAAATTGAAGACGCTCGATTTCGAACGTACACGCTACACATTCGCTCGGGATTCCCGGACAAGAAGAAAGAAAGCAGTTTTGACTGGGAACAACCGTCCGCGCTGAACGTGTGCATTATCGGCACGGATGGGAGAGCGTTGATGGAACGCATCGATTCGTTCACCGCCGACGGGTGCGAAGGAAGGTTCAACGTGCCCGGTAAAACGGACATTGTGACGTTCCGAGCGAGAGAGGTAGGAAAACCAACCGCGTTGTGGGTGAGCGTTGAAGGAAAACACGTGAAATCGTGGACGTTGGATTGCATTTCCATCGTGGATACTTTCGATGAGCGTCCGGAGGAAAACGCAATTAATTTTCCAACCAAGTATTACGAGTGCGACGTGGTGAAAGCGGGCGCCTTGGAACTTCGTCCAGGGGAAGTAAAGAAAAAGTCGCCAGAACAGATTGAGATGGAAAGAGAAGTTTCCATGCATAATTACGACGCGTATAAAATGCGTTTGTTTTGTTTCACCGCGGGTATCATCGCCGCGGGTTTTACTCTTGAGTTTACAAAAGGCGACATCGAACAGGCGAAAGCGTTTGCGAGCGGAGGCGTGATTGGCGTTTTGTACATGCAAATGCTGACGAAATCTATCGATCAGTTCTTCAGTGGAGTCGATGACGAGGAAGAGAAGAGGAAGAAGAGCGAAAGAGAGGGCGAAGAAGGAGTAAAGAAGAAGTTTTCGTTGGAATCTCCGTTCGCGCGTCTTCAAAAAATCGCAGATATTGTAATCGGAAGCACGCCCGTGCGAATGTCCGTGGTGGCGTATTTCGGATATCTCGCCGCGCAACATTTCGGCGCCGACCATTGCTTGGGATGGACCATCTTTGGGTTCTTTTCGTATAAATTTGCCGTCTTTCCAGCTACGTTTTCACACTTTGGCGACGAAGAGATCGACTTGGAAAGTTTCGAAGCGATGAATGCCATTCCTATTTCCTCTGAAAACGCTGAGGGCAAGTTTGGTCCGCGTTAAGATGTGTGAAAGATTAAAATAAATCTCTTTGTTGTATCATCAGTTTGTATAATAGTTTACGTGTATGTGTGGCAGTATATTTGAAACATCGCTTAAATCCATCTATCGTCGTTGTCTTCGAAATCTCGCCTCGGCGCTCGGTCTTCGTTTGAAAACCGTCGTTCGCCTCGTCCGCCGCCACTCCTACCTCCTCGACCGCCGTATCCTCCACCCGATCTACCACCAAATCCTCTACCGCCTCTGTTTTCGAAATTACTTCTACCTCTGCCTCCGCCAGAATCTCTTTGTCGCGGCTGCGGGCAGTCTCGCGAGATGTGTCCAAATTCTCCGCAGTTGAAACACGGACCGCTCGGAGCACCTCTTCCACCACCGCCCCTTCCTCCAAAATCTCTTCGTTCTCCAAAATCTCTTCGTTCTCCAAAATCTCTTCTTCCACCGCGATCATCGCTGCGTTCGAATCCCCCTGAGGACCTGTTATCATAATTATTAAACCGTCCTCTACCACCAAAACCTCCTCGGCTGCTGCTGCTGCTGTCGTCGTAGTCTCCTCTTCGATCGCGTCGATTTTCCAGTATGCGTTGTTTACCAAGCGCACGTCCTCTCGTTTCTGGGTTCCAGGTTGTAATACCATCCGTGCGTCCAGCACCGCCTTCGTATCGCAACAAGTGCGCCTTTCGATTCCTCTCCTCGATAGCATTGATCTTCTCGCGAACTGCGAACGTGGATTCCCCGGAAGAAGGTGCTCTCGGGACAGATTTCGGTACTTCCGGTTCTTTGTAGTTTGGATCTTTCGGAACGACAGCTTTTTCCATTATAGATCTGAGCACGTTCGAAGCTACTTTTTTCGGCGGTAAATCGCGAAATTGATCTGGGTCTTCTATGTACGATAAACTCATGATTATGCGCATCAAATCCGTGAAATGCAACGTCGGGTTCACGGCTTGGATTTTAGTTGAGCCGTTTAAACTCGCGCACTTCCCTCGCCAGTGCGAACAATCCACTTGGAACGCGCTGCGTAGTCTCGACATCGCAGATACGAGTTTCCTCGAAGCCAAAAGCTTTGGAATGGGCCAATCGAGGAGCTGATACAGCTGCGCTTCCGTGACGGCGCTGTCGAAAATATCGCGGCGGTCGCGACAAAACGCTATGATCATTCTTTTCCTATCGCCTAAATCCGTAATCGTAAGATCCTCGAACTCGTCCTCGAACGCCGATTTAAAATCGCCTTCGCCATCATCATCTTCTTCTTCAGAAGATGTGGATCCATCTCGCACTTCTTCCTTATAGTCCACACCACCTCGCGCCCACGCAGGAACGTTCGAATCTTCGTCTACTTTTGACGACGAAGACGACCCTCTCTGATACTCCGGCGACGGTTGCGCGTAACCTTGCGATTGCAACATGGCTAGAAATTGAACGTATTCCGGCCAATCGGCGCCCCAAATCTCGTTCGAAACTAAAGTATCTGATGCGGCGATTATACTGTTCTCCTCATCTCCTTGTTCTTCGTGGTCGTCGAAAATGTCGTCGTCGGCATCCATCTCCACCTCGTCGTCCTCGTCGTCGTCGTCTTCTGTGGCTTTCAGTGCAAAGTGAGTGGAGGTGACGAATCCTCGTCGTCTGCTTTTAGTACCAACGACGAATGCGGTTTTTTGTCGATGCGATCTGATGCATTGTCTGACGATGACGCTGCTGTTGTTGTTCTTTTTATGAGTAGCAGTAGTCGTTGTTCTCGTTGTTCGAAAGCTCGATGTTATTGATGTCATGTCGTTGTTGGTTGTTAGAAATCGGCGGCTGTGGATTGAAACGTTCCCGGTGTTCTTGTTGTTGTTGAAAAGTTTTGTCACTGTCGTTCTGAAGATGACAGCGGAGCGCCCCGAGAGCATTCAAAGAAGAGAAAGCGAAATGGGAATGAACTCACGATACTGTACCGCGTCGTGTGTAATAAACAGTGCTTCGTCGTCGCGCGGGGCTATCTTCTTTATGAAAAATGAGGAAGAAAGACACTGAAAGAGAGAGAGAGAGAGAGGTCAATCGGTTCAAATATTGCTTCTATGATGACAAGGAGGAAAAGCGCTAATACTCTCGAACTCTCTTTCACATCTCTTTCAAATACTTCTCGTAGCCGTTTGTCATCAACTTGTCCGCTTTACCCAACACCACTTCCGTCATGTTGTCCTGGTACTCTTCCATCTTTTTCAACACTTCCGGCTCGTACGCGCCGACAATTCTAGCCGCTAATAAACCCGCGTTCGCGGCGTTGCCTATGGCTACCGTGGCAGTCGGAACACCTTTTGGCATTTGCACGATGGAAAGCAAAGAGTCCATGCCGTCTAGATATTTCAGAGGCACCGGGACACCGATAACCGGTAAAGGCGTCATCGCGGCAACCATACCGGGAAGGTGCGCAGCCCCTCCGGCACCGGCGATGATGGCTCGAATACCTCGCGTGTGCGCCTTTTTGGAGTAATCAAACATCTCTTGGGGTGTTCTGTGCGCGGAAATGACCGTCACTTCGCACTTGATGCCAAAATCTTTGAGCACGTCCGCGGCAGCCGCCATGGTTGGTAAATCGGAATCAGAACCCATGATGATCCCAATCGACGGTTGGACGTTGTAATCATCCCCGGTAATTTCTGACATGCGCTCTTTCGCTTCGTTCAAAGACGCACCGACGGTTGTTATGTGACCGACTTTTCTCGCTTTTTTCACCTCTGGTTTTTCGTACCAATGCACGCTCGCGCCCGGGACGGTCAACGCTTTACCCATTATTCTGTGGCATTTCGTCATGGCTTTTTCGCCGTCGCCATCGCCTAAGATGTTTTTCATAACGCTACCACCAACTTTCAATTGCGGGTCACCTAACGGCCACCCACAAATAGCTCTCAAGAGCATCTCGTATTGCGAGCAGTTACACGCTTCGATGGTGTAATGTCCAGAGTTGTGCGGTCTCGGCGCGCACTCATTCAACAGGACGGTCTCGCCATCCTCGAGCAAAAACAGCTCGACGCCAAAAATCCCGGCGCCTTCGAACGAGGCAATAGCAGATTTCGCGACGGCTTGCGCTTTTTCAGCCATTTTGTTGGAAATCATCGCCGGCGCGAAGGTTGTATCGCAAATGTTGTCTTCGTGCACGGTTTCCACGACTGGATACGCGACGACTTCGCCGGATTTCGACCTCGCCACCATCACCGCCAACTCTCTTTCAAAAGGCACCCACTTCTCTGCGTATAAGCCAGTATCAAACCCACCGAGAGATTTCACTGCGTTATCTAAATCGCTCGCTGTTTTCGCCACCGCATTGCCTCTCCCGTCGTACGCTAACCTTTTACTCTTCAACATCAACGGAAACCCAAACGCGTTGACTGCGTTTTGCAATTGCGCTTCGTCCGGAACGTCCATAAACGGTCCAATCTTCACGTTGTTGTCTCGAAAATGTACCTTTTGCGCGTATTTATCCTGAATAGTTCTTAACGTCTTTGGCGTCGGCTGCACGTCGATGCCGTTTTTGACCAACTCGTCGAGCGCGTCGCAGTCGATGTGTTCAATCTCAACAGTAACAACATCACAATCTTTCGCAAATTCCAACACCGCAGCTTTATCTCGAAAAGACCCAATCGTTTGTTCCGCGGCAATCGAGGCTGGACAGGAAGGTTCCGTAGGGTCGAGAACGTTTAATCGAACCCCCATCGGTGCGCCGGCGATGGCGAGCATTCGTCCGAGTTGTCCTCCTCCCAAGATGCCAATCTTAGCGTCTCTGGGTAAGCCATCATTCTCGGCGGAATATTTCATTTGATTGCTATTACTACTCGCCGCCGCCATCGTTAAAGTGGTTTTGCTTATTCTATTATTATTATTATATCTGCTATTGTTCTTTGCTAATGCTGTTGTTCTCTTAAACTTCGTGTTTATCGTTCGTAACATCATCGTTTGTTTTTGATTTTGAAGTTGTTGTTGTTGTTTAAAACCACCCATCGAAGAAGAAGAGGAAGAAGAGGCAGAGGCAGAGGAAGACCCGATGACCATTCTTCCAGTTCGTGCAGCAGCAGCACAAGAGAGAGCCACAATACGGTTGTTGTTGTTGTTGTTGTTGTTGCTTCTTCTTCTTTGTGTTTAAAGGGTGTACCTCAAGTAAAAGTTAAATAATTTGTGTTGAAACGCGTGCGTTTGAATTCACAACTTCTGTTTGTTTGTTGGGCAAAGGTGAAATGAAAAACTCGTTCAAAGAGAACAAGGAGAAAGGAATTAATTGTTCGTCGCAGTTTCACCTTTGCATTCATTCACAGTCTTCGACAAAAAAAAAATCTCCCTCTCGCGACCTTTCGCAAGCAAAATTTCTGTAATTTTGTGCCCAGAATATCTCTTTTTTGCCGGCTGCACACACTGGGCTTCCTCACTTCGGACGCGCATTCTTACGTTATTCTATTGTAGACGTAGTAATACTAATAAGAAGAAGAAAGCGTCGAAGAAAGGGCCCAGAAAGAGAGAGAGAGAGAGAGTTTGGGAGAATCGTACGTCGTCCATCGTCGTCATCGTCGTCCCTTTTCATCATCGCGCGCGAAGAAGAAGAAGAGCATATATTTGAATTTGCGGTAAAAAACTTGTGGGTTCCTCCAAGCGTCGCTTCGACCTGACGAGGCACGAAAATCATCCATCCTCGTCCAAAAATCATCATGATGTCCTCTGCTTTTGCGCTCGCCAAAGACGACTTTGAAAACGACGATTGCGACGATAAAATAAAAGAACACATGAAGTTAGTCCCGGTGAGATACGTGAAAGATTTCAGCTGCAGAGAGGAGATTGTGTTACACATGGACGCGTTAGATTGCAGTCGAAAGAACAAAGGTGCGTTCGCAGTTCGGAGCGTCTTAGTCAAAGGAAAAGGAAACGACGACGACCAAAACGAAGAGTTTTGGGAGGAAAAAAACACCCTTCAAAACCGAGAAGACCAAACGAACGAAAGAGGAGAGGAGGAAAATGAGATTATTTTTGCGGAAAAAAAAGTCCCGGGAGAAAGCTTCGAGGCGTATCGCCGAGAGCGACGGAGAGAAGGCGAAGAAATACCACCCTCTGAAATCCTGGAAACAACGACAACAACAACACAAGAGAAAGAACCAGAGTCAAATTCAAAAAGATGGAGAAGTCGGCAGAGACAAAGCGCGTTCAGTGGAGATGACGACGATGGTGCACAAAAAGCAAATTTTGCGCCCAAAAGTCGCAGCCCCTTGAAGAAATTATTGACTGGGAAAGGCACTCTTGAAAAAGGAAAAATTTCACCAGACTCGATATTGCCTGACAATAACGCAGCGACGACGAGCGTTAATGGACCGACGTCGAGGTTTTACCAAAAAAGAAATAATCAACAACAACAACAAGAACAAATGAATCATGGGCGAGGAATGCACGGTGGAAACTTGACTTTTTACGGCGCGTCGACGAGCTCGAGCGTGTATTCCGAGGAAGGGAGCGAGGACCACTTAGCGGCGCAGGCTCTCAAAGAGAACGAACAACCGTTTTACTCCTTAGCGGTGGCTTGTATAAATAGACCAAGAGTTTTGAGCGAGATTAGTACCGCTGTGAACGATTGTGGGTTGGACGTGCACGAGGCGCACATATACAACTTGAAGGACGGCTACGTGCTCGACGTTTTTACCGTCTACGGGTGGAAGAACGACGACGAGGAAGGATTGTCGCACGCAGTGATGAAGGCTTTAACGGCTGGTATCGTTCCCGAAAGAAGAGGGTTAGGTGGGTCGCCGTTTCCATCGAAAACAGACGTGAATAAAGTGTGCATGGAGTTGGACGGCTGCGAAATATACGACATCGATCCCGAAAGCGAACATCGACAAGGTTGGGAGAGTCACTCGGACGACGAGGGAGAAGATCCTCTCAAAGTTTCAAATCAAATGTCAGACAGCGAAGAGCTAATGAATGTCGCTCCCACTACTACTACTACTCTCACGGAAGGTGGTACTTATAATATGATTAATATCAAGAATAACGACGACGACGACGACGCAGATGGTGGGAAGAGAGAAATCAAAGATAACTTGAACCGGAACCAGATTTCAGCGCTCGACTCGACGAAATCGCTCGAACGAGATGTTATGGAAGCAATGGAGAAATCGAGGAAAGAGAGCAAAGAACCAGCGATTGATTCGAGAAAGTTGAGATTAATCCGAGAAATTGGTTCAGGGTCTTTCGGTGTTTTGTATAAGGGCGAATATCGAGGGAAGAAAGTTGCCGCAAAGTTTCCATCCGGGACGCACAACGATAACCAGAATCAACTGCGAGCGATGCGTGAATTCTTCCAGGAATTGTCCGTGTTATCAAAAGTCAAGCACGAAAATATCGTTCGAGTAGTAGGTGCAATGACCAAGATGCCAAGATTATGCATCGTGACGGAATACGTCGATAACGGGCCTTTGAATAACTATCTCTTAAATCAAGGTTCAAGCTTGAAGCTTTCGGCACAGGTTGAAATCGCGTGCGGGATCGCGCGTGGTATGGCATATCTTCATTCGAAAAATTTCGTTCACAGAGATTTGAAAGCTTCGAACGTTTTGTTGCAATCCACGACGACACCAATTACCGCGAAGGGCGAAAGTATCGACGGGAAAATGACCTTCACGGGCGCTCAGGGCTCTTTGCGACCGATTATTTGCGACTTTGGTTTATCGAGAGAAGTCACGAAAGATGGCGCGATGACGCCAGAAACTGGAACTTATCGATGGATGGCCCCCGAAGTAATCGCCCATTCGAAGTATTCGCTCAGTGCCGATGTGTACAGCTTCGCGATCGTTTTATGGGAAATCGTTTGCGAAGGCCACGTCCCGTACCCAGAGCACACGCCTTTACAAGCGGCGGTTGCGGTGGTACAAAAAGGAATACGGCCAATTTTGCCATACAATTCTCATCCGATAATGATGAACGCAATGGAACGATGCTGGGTATCTGAGCCGGAAAACCGACCTCGATTTACCGATTTAGTCATGGACTTTGAATCGCACATGCTTGGATCTGCGACAAAATTGAACTTGATGCCTTCAAAATCTTTCTTCTCGAGGTTGAAGTCGATGTCGACGTCAAAGAAGCGAGACAGAATTTGATTGAACAAACAAACATTAATAAAAGAATAGTACTACCACGTCGTAAGGTAGTGTTAAAAGTGTGCAAATGCTGATACTGTACAACCTTTTCTGCGATATAGAAATGTATATATAGAAATAAACGAAAAGTTGCAACCGCATAGCTGTATGAAAGAAATACACATCATCAAAAAGCCGACGGCTTCTAGATTGTCAAACTTGTAAATATAATAACGATTTTACTGACAGCCGAATATGCTTCAAACTTTATTTTACTACAAGTACCATGCTATAATATTTTTATTCTCCGCTGCTGCTATCTTTCACTCAAGGCGAGCGGAACACGGAGCTCATCGACGGTCGAGAAGACGTCTTCTTCTTCACCTCTTCCCCGACGACTTCAAAATTTTTATACGTGTATCCAATCCACTCTGAATCTTTCTTTTGCTGAACGCCGCTCTCTCCTTGACCTCCAGGAGACGATCCGCCCTTCTTTCCACCTTTCTTGGCTAATTCTTTCGCCGCCTTCTCATCTCTTTTCTTCTCCTCCTCGCTCGCCTTGTCCGGAGGATCTTCCTCAAAGTCCTCAAAATTCTGTGTATCTAACTCCCCAGTCACCGTCGGCACGTACGGGGCTTGCTCTTCGTAAATGTTCGTCCAATTAACGCCTTTAAAGAACGAATGTTGCTTGATTTCATCTACTCCGTTCGTTCCTAATCTGACCTCCACGTCGCACAATAACGACTCGATCAAATCCTTCGCGTCGTCTGACAAGTGGACCTCCGGAGGAAACTTCAAGTGATGCCTCCAGTGGACAATTTTTCTACACGTTGAAACCGGTTCGTCAGAGTAAAACGGCGGGTACCCAACGAGCATTTCGTACATGATTGCTCCAACGGACCACCAGTCGCACTCTAATCCGTACCCTTTCTTCAAAAGTACCTCCGGGGCGACGTAATCTGGAGTCCCAACCGTACTATATGCCAATCGCCTTCTATTTTTTTGCCACGTCGCTAACGTTTCCGAATCGTTCTTATTTTGTTGTTCCAACGATAACTTGTCAAAGTTTTCGTTCAAGTTCACGTCCTTATTTCCTAACAAAACCTGCGGGTCCACTGGTTTGCACAAACCAAAGTCAGTCAACTTCATGTGTCCTTCGCGATCTAACAGCAAGTTATCTGGTTTGATATCTCTGTGAATAAAATTGTGTCGGTGCACGGTTTCCAAGGCTAACACCGTTTGCGCGATATAAAACCTCGTCACTTCCTCCGTCAGCGTGTCCTTTCGCATCAATAAAGTCATCATGTCCCCACCTGGTAAATATTCCATCACCAAATACAAGAACTCATCGTCCTGGAACGAATAAAAGAGCTTCACTACGGTTTGATCGTGCACATCAGCCAACAAATTCCGCTCCGCTTTCACGTGATCGATTTGGCCTCTTCGCACCATCTCCGTTTTTTTCAACTTTTTCATCGCGTAAATTTTCCCGGTCAACTTTTCTCTCACCAATCGAACCTCCCCGAACGCACCTTTTCCAATTATTGTCAGCGGTTCGAAATCGTTCGGTGACAGTTTCGTTCGTTTCAATCTCGTGTACATGCGTTCCTTCTCTTCCAACTCCTTCATCAGCGCTTCGTTAAAATCCCCGCTACCTTCCCCGTTGTTATCTAAATCCTCCGCGCTGACGTTCCCAGACGACGACAGAGTCCCACCGTTGTTGTTACTATTCAAAGAATTACTCGCGGTCCGTTCCATTCGGCTTCTTCTTTCCTGCCTCTCGCGTAAATCTTTCGCTTGTTTTTTATACAGATTTTCAATGTACTCTTTCGCAGCTGCGGCTTTTTTCGACGTGATTGGCGACAGGTTCTCCGACGAAGGCGGGTCGCTCTCTTGTTTAAACCCTTTTGAGGAGGAGGATTCTTTCTCGCTGTTGTTGTTCGTTTTCTTCTTCACCGAATCGCTCAGCGCGGAAAACCATGACTTTTTCGTCGTCGTCGTCGTCGTCTGTTCGTTCTCGTTTCCTCCTCCCATTTTTTCTTCTCTTCTTCGACGTCGAAGTCTCAAAGTTTCAAGTTTGTTGTCCTTTATTCCTTTTTAATTCGTTTTGGTTGGATCTTCTTCTTCTTCTTTGACTTCTTCTTTAACGAACGCGCGTCGTCGTCTCTTTCGATGATCGCACTAGTATTATGAATCGTCGTCGCGTCAGCCGAGAACCAAAAGGTGACGAGGAGTACGAGGAGTCGTCGGTTTTGGGTCGGATCTGCAGCAGCGCGTGGAAAATGTGCAGAGGGAAAAAATGAAAATCGTCCAAAAAAAATCGCAAGACCAACAAAAAAGGTGCCCCCTCTGCTCTTCTTCTAAATACTACTTTTGAGCACCTCTTTTTAGCTGCTTTTTGCGGGTATATGATGGTTCCACTTGAAACCACACTACACTATTTACATAAACTATTATTGAATAACTACAAACGTACTAATATACTACTTTTATTAGCGCACACGAACGAACGAACGAATGCACGCACAACATCTTCTACGTGCGATATTTTTTTCGCGTTACCCATCCATGCCGGTTTCTTCGCAGAACAAGCAATAGTTGTTCAAAACTTTATACATCAACGAACCAGGGGTAGGGACTAACTTTACGGTTATTTTATTCCAGTAGTGAAACAAGTACGTTTCTCTCTTCATGCGTTCCCAGACGGCGTGTTGATCCGCCGGGTCCTCGTCCGTGAAATATTTTCTCACCTTCGCCCAGTGAATGGGATAGAAGCCGATGGTGGGTAAAATTTGCAACTCCGGGCCTTGAGGGAACCTCGCCGCGACCCGAGTGACTAACTGAGGACCGTTCCAACCCCAACTGTCAATTCTGTACGTGGTGTTGAATTCAACCATGCACTCGTGGATAAACGTAGAGCCTTTTCGAAAGGCTAAAACAGCCCCGTTGAGAACTTTCGCCTCGCCTCTTTCGTCGGCTAACTCGGTCCCAACCGCGTTGTGAAGATTATCCAATTCTCTCATGACGACGACGTCGGTATCTAAATACACGCCACCGTACTTCCACAAAGTCGCTAAACGAATAATCTCTGTGATGTGAGAGAAGAAATATTCCCCATTCTTCCACTTATCGATGCCTTGATACCACGCCTCCGCCGGGGTGCCGCGAATCAAATACCGAACATCCGGTCGTTCTACTATGATGTTATATCCCAGATCCCAAAAGCGTTGGAAATGATCCAACTGCATCGTCGGCGAGTAAACTATTAAACACGCACCTGGGTGAAACTTTAACGTCGATTCGACTGTTCGTCTGTATCGTAAACTAAACTTCGCCGCGCTCGTCGTCCACGCGAGGAAGAAATTCAACGTACAGTTCGATTTCGCCATGAACCGTTCGACTCTCGAATCTCCCTCTGCGACTGGCGAGAAGACGCCCGCGTGTTCTGCTCTTTTGTTGTTATTATTATTATTCATTTTTGAAAGCGAGGAAGGACTGCTACTCGTATTCGTATTCACGAAGACTTTCGCCAACAGCGAAGCGCCCAAGGCTAACGCAATCATCATGACTATTCCGAATACGATTCCAAACAAAGTTTGTTTCCGAAACGTCCTCTTCGAGTGCGAAAAATCTCTCTTGTTGTTATTACTGCCACTACTCATCATGCTATTCTTCCCACCGTACACTCCGCGATGATGATGATGATGATTACGGTGATGATCGTCGCTGTTGTTGTCGGCTGCTAAATCGTGTAAGTGTCCTCCCGAGGAGGAGGAAGATCGAACGTGAGAATGCATCACCGCCGCTCGTCGTTGACGAGTGAAATGAGAAGCGTGCAAGGCTTCGCCAGTATTTCCCCCACCGCTGTTCATAGTGCTCGTCGTCGTCGTGCTCGGATTTATGTCGTGACCTCCTCCCATTCCTCCTCCTCCTCCTCCTCCTCCTTGTCCTGGGTTGTACATCGTGTTCGAAAAGCACACAAGAGCTTGTGAATTTTTTCTTTTTTGAAGAAAAGAAGGAAAAGAAGGGGGAGACATTTCGCCCACAAAAAAACAAATTGGTGTGTTCCTCTCTTATAGTAGTTTATTAGAGTAGAAAGAAGACAGAGAAGAAGAAGTCAAGAAAAAGTCAAGAGGAAGAGTTTCTCTCTTTTCTCTCTCTCTCTGCCGCTGTTTGTCTTCTTGTTCCTTCTTGCGATAGATACAAAATCTTTAAGGGCGGCGGAAATTAGATATACTGTTATTTATATAATTCAGTTAATATTATTTTGGGGAAAGCCGCCACCATCGGTGACATTTGACAAGAGACCAACGACGAGAACGATGACGAGCACATCCATCTCCTCGCTCTCCTCGCGATTGATTTCGTCCCTTCTGTCCTCCTCTTCCACGTCGTCGTCTGAATCGTCTCGACGGCATTTTAATAATAAGAATAATAATAATCGCGTCTTCAAAATCGAAAACGCCGGGAAGAAAAGTGCGTTTCGTCTCTCCAACAACAAGCGAAAAGCGAAGAAAACGAAGCAGGAAGAGAAAGACGAAATGAAGCGAGCATTCGATGGCGAGGGCTTATCGCCGGAAGAGAGGGTCTCTGGAGCGAAACATAAAGCCAGACGATGGTTGGGGCAACATTTTTTGATCGATCACTCGGTTTTAATCGACGCCGTGAGGAGCGCGGACGTGACGAAAGAGGACGTTATTTTAGAAATCGGACCGGGGACTGGAAATCTCACCGCGGAGTTATTACGGACCGGATGTAAAGTCATCGCGGTAGAGAAGGATCGAAATTTAGCAAAAACTTTACGCAAAACGCTCGGAAAAGAGTACGGAGAAGACGAGCTAGAAATTATAGAGGAGGATTTCATGAAGTGGAAAGACTTGGATACGAAGTTTGTAGGTTTGATAGACGGCGGCGAGAGAAGAGCGAAAGTTGTCGCGAACATTCCGTACAACATTACGACAGATATATTGAAGCGATTACTACCCATGGGCGATACGTTTGAAGATTTAGTGTTCATGTTCCAAGAAGAAGTCGCCAGACGCTTGGCTACGGAGGAAAGAGGTGAGAAGATGATTGAAAACGCAAACGAAGTGAAGAAGAAGAAAAAAAGCAACTCAGATTTTCGCGCCATGTCAGTACGAACGGCGTATTATTCCGAATCTCGATACATTCGGCCAGTCGCGAAAGACTGTTTCGATCCTCCTCCAAACGTGGAGAGTTGTTTGATTGGATTTAAACCGAAACGGAAGGAACACTTATTAAAAATTAACGGTACCGAGAAGCAGTTTTTCACGTTCGTTCAAAGCTGTTTCGCGCAGAAACGCAAAATGTTAAAGAATAATTTACGAGGGACGTGCGACGCGGAAACGATTGATTTGGCTTTAGAAATACTCGGGAGAGGAGATAAAGTTCGTCCGCAAGAATTGTTCATGGAAGATTACGTCGAGTTGTTCAATTTCGTGCGAGAGGAACGGAAAGTGGAAATCGAAGAAAAGGACGACGAAGACGACGATGAAGACGACGATGACGACGACGACGATTAGCATGAATTTTCCTAGAATTTGTATTTGATATTAATGTTAATCTAATCCGCTTGCCGCTACTTTATCTTTCTGAAACTTTTCCTTCATCGCCGCTATTCTCTTGGCCACTTCTGGATCTTCCTCCTCTCCGTCAGCGATCCCGGCTTCTTCCGCTTTCCTCTTCCCTTCTTTAACTTTCGTGATGATTTTCTCGGACAAGTTCGTGTTCCACCAGATTGGTCCGCCCATTATTCCGTCTCCGGAAAAGCACGAGATGCATCCGGTTTTCACGTTCGGAGTTAACCTCGCCTGCCCGCTGCGCTGCGCTATGGGTACTCTACAAATACTCGTGGTCCCAAAATTCGTCGAACTCTTTTGTATGCACAGCAAAGAACACAAGTTCTCGTACCCAGGTTTCCTCCATTTCGATATCAGAGGTTGATCGGCAATCTTCTCTCTCACCAGATAATCGTACAGTTTACGGTCCATCACCTTCTTCTTGTACATTAAATCGAATATAAAACGATTCTTCTCCCAATGAATTCGATGGATTCTCCACGTCAATTCGTTCTTTCTTTTTCCTTCGTGTTCTTCGCTGACGGCGTCTCTCATCTGCGCCTCGAAATCTTCGATGGTATCTTCGATCAAGTCCCAACCATCCGGAGGTTGTTTTCCTTTCAGTCGTCGTCGGAACGACATGTTGTTTTTTATTCGAAAAGTAGAGTTGTCCGGTTATATTTCGGACAACAAAAATGATGACGGCTTTGAAAACTTCCACGCACTCCTCTTTTCGAGGTGAAGAAGAAAACAAGAAATCAAGAGAAAAACTATGGACAACGCACGAGGGGGCCGCGATAATTATGAGATGGATTTTAAAACGATGATTATGACTACTTGAACTTATCGATATCTCCGGAATCGTTCGCTTTCCACGCGATGTCGAGACTGGACATGCTCTCTTTTAAAAGCTTTAGTTCGTTTTCGAAAGCGTCGCCTAAAGCGCAAGCGCCAGGATTACCGCCGAGAACTAACGTTTTTAGATTTACGAAGGCTGATTTGTGTTTTCTGATGGACTCTGCGAACAACGTCAGCTCTTCGAGTTCCATACCGCACGCACCAACGTCTAGGTATTCGCATGGACTGCTGCCGGCTGAAAGAGTTTCGGCGTCCTCGAAGAGTTTCCCGACGTTTTCTTTCGATTTCAGTAAGTTTACGTTCTCAAAACACGAGAGTCTTTTAATCTTCGTTTTTCCAAATAGCAAACGTTTCAAAATAGTTGCATCGCTCAGGTCGTTACCACCGATGTCTATTTCGAGCATATTTTGACAAAAACCTCCTTGAATAGCACCTGCGAGTTGCGCGACTTTCCAGTCGCCGAGAGCGTTTCCATTCAGATTTACAATCTCAACCGACTCTGCGAAATCGCTCAAGAGAAATCCCACGACGGCGTTTGTTTTACTGTTGTCGTCGTTTAGTGCGCAATTTGCGAGCGAGATTTCTACGACGTTACTTTTCTCACTTTTATTCGTTCTCTTTGCTCTCGAGATGCCTTTCAAAAGTTCGTAGGCGCCAACTTTCGTCCCATCCAAGGTGACTCGTTTCAAAGATTTGTTATTTACGAACCCTTCGCCGAGCTCGTTCATCATCGCCGTTGTCGCCTTGTCTCTTTCTTCTTTCTTTTTCTTGTCTTTTTCTTTCTTTTCGCTCTCGTCGGCAGCGGTGTCGTCCGTCTCACTTTCATTTTTCTTTTCTTCGACGCCGTCGTCGTCATCCAACTCCTTCAAACGAAAACACTCCAGCCTACCGTTTGTAAATTTGAACACTTCTAAGCTACACTTTCCTTTTAACTCCTCCGCGAGTGCAGATATGCTCGCCTCTCCCAAAGATATATCCGAAATTTCAAGCGTCTTGACTCTTTGACGTATCGCGCCACTCTGAAAAAGTCTTTCCATCGCCGTCGGTGACTTATTAGTCGTCGTCGCGCTCGTATCGTCGCTACTCCTACTTCTATCGCTCAGACTCTCGTTTCTATTCAATATCAACTCCTCTAATCTTATAAACTTCTCGGATTGAAACGCGTCTGATAATTTTCCCAGCGATTTCTTCGTCAATCCTTTATTTTCTAAATCCCACTTTCGCAACCCGTCGAGTTCTTTCGCGTATGAAAGAAACACTTCAAAGGCATCTTCATCACCATCAGCATCATCATCTTTCTGACCACCATCATCGTTATTCCCCCTCCCACCGCCGCCGCCAAACCGTTCGTCTCCGACGCAAATGCTTTCCAGAGACGATTTCATTTTCGAAAAGCTCCTCCCTAAAATCTCCGCCGTTTCTCTCGTCATCTCGTGTCCTGAGCTGTAAAACTCTTTCACGAATTGATTCTTTTCCAAGGCGAGACCGACGGCGGTTGTTTCTCTCGCGCCCGTGAAATTTCTTCCCCGGAAAATAGTTATCGCGCGGACAGTCGGGTCGTTTTTTTCAATCAAGGAGACTACGGAGGATTTCATCACGTTTTCGTCGTCTCCTTCTTTTCTCTCGTTCTCATCGTTGTCTCCCAACACACCACGAGGGGTTGGTTTCCCCCACGCCATTTTTCTGTCGCAACTTCTCAGTCTGAGGAGGAAACGTCACTTTTTGTTTGGAAAGAGAGCATTTATTAGATATAGTAGTATAGTAGTATTAAAATGTCTTTCTCCGCTGCTGCTTCGTTCGGAGGACGACGAGGACGACGACGAGGATTATTACTATCGACGAGAGGTTTAGCTGATGTGAATCGTCTTCTTTCATTCTCCTCCTCCGTTGAAGACAAAAGCACGATGAACAATCATCACGGACAACAACAACAACAACAACAACAAGTTCAGAGTGGAAGAAAAAAAAGATTGGATGATTTTAGTCGTTTTATTATCAACAACAAGAACAACAGATCATCATCCTTCTTCGTGGCGACGAGGAGGACAAAAACGACGACGACGGTGGACACGAGAGAGACGAAAAAATTCGAGCAAGACGCGGAGTTATGGTGGAGAGAACGAGACGGGCCGTTTGGACCGTTGCACTCGATGAATCCAGTGCGATGTTCTTTTATTAAAGACGAGTGCGCGGAACATTTTAGTAAAACAAGGAGGAGAACACCAACAACAGTCGTTGACAACAGACCGTTATCTGGTTTTAGAATATTAGACGTCGGGTGCGGTGGAGGATTGCTGAGCGAAAGTTTATCGAGACTGGGCGCGGATGTGGTCGGATTAGACGCCGGGAAAGCGAACGTGGAAGCCGCGAAGAGGAGACAAAAAGAATCGCAATTAGATGACGATGATGATAGTGGAGGTAATAACGGTAAAGTGAAATACATCTGCGACACGGCGGAAGATTTAGGAGAGAAGGAACCGAACTCGTTCGACGTGGTGTGCGCTTTAGAAGTTATCGAACACGTTACGGATCCGAGAGTGTTCGCGAACGCGTTGAGAAAGTTAGTCAAAGACGACGGTTTGGTATTCGTGTCGACGATATCAAAATCTATGAGAGGTGTTTTAGGCGCGATTGTATTCGCAGAGCGCGTGGCGAAGATGGTACCGGCTGGGACCCACGACGCGAACAAATTTTTACACCCGTCCGAGTTGGCGATTGTTTTAGAACGCGCCGGATTGAGAACGAACACGATGGCGGGAATGGAGTATAATCTCATGACGAAACAATGGAAATTGACCGGCGATTTAGGCATTAATTACATAGCGTCAGCGACTGTGGGTACGTTCGACGAGAAACTACCGCTGGCGCAAGAAGACGTGCACGATAAACGATATCAGTAAATAGATTCTCTAGTATAGCATTTAGTAGCTTTTTATGCAATAACAATATTACATGGAGCTCAAATTACTTCTCTGGCACCTATGCGCATGAGCACGCCGTCTTCCAGCGATGCTATTTTCAGCTCTGCCGCGTCTATTTTATAATATTCCTTAATCGCGTTTGTGTCCGCGAAGCGTTGTAAGTTTTCTCTCGTCGCCGCAATCTCTTTCCCATCGATCCATTTCCTAACTTTTTCTCTGATGTGTTCTTCACTATTACTACTATTACTACTATTACCCGTGTCTACTACTATTTGTTCCTTCTTTTTATCGCACACCCGCGCGACTAATATCGCTGTCGAGTCTGGTCCAGCCCCGAACCTTCGAAACGCTTCGTTTATGTTTGTTTTCGGCGACGCGTTGAATATGATTTCAGAGTGTAATGTTCTCGTAACCATGCACTTCGTTTCCATCGATGCGATCGCTTTAAACGTCGCTAATCGAACGATATTTTCCGTGAATATCGTTTTTGGATTCATCAGCGCGACTTCAACGTCAAAACTTCCCGATTTTATCGAATCCGAAATCTCTTTCGCGTTGGTCACTTGTTCGAACAACATCAATTCCAGCGTAAAGTCATTCTCAAACCCATCGACTGGAAATGTTTGATGTTTATGAGTAGTCGTCGTAGTCTCCGTCATTTCCTGTATTCTCACTTCTTCGTCTTCTTCTTCTTCTTCTTCTTAGCTGCTCTGTTTCGATGATGCCGCTCCTGCTTCTCTTTCGTCTTCGGAAATCAAAAAAGGAGCGACTGGTGATATCTCCGGCAAGTCCGCAGCAGACCACTTGATTTTCGGTTTCACGATGGGTTCCAACGAGAACGAGGACGACTTGGACGACGTTTTTTCAGCAGAAGAAGCAGCACGAGGAGTTGTATCTGATGACGATGATGATGTAGGTTTCGTCTTCGTTCCCATATCAACAAATAATACGTCAACAACAAGTCGTTTTGATGAATGAAGAGTGTGTTGTTCGTTGTGTTTTCTTTCTTGTTGTTTTCTAAAAAAACTGCCCTTCTGAAACCTAAACTTTCTCGTACTTTTTTCGACTCGATCGAAAAAAGAGACAAAAAAAGGCTGGAAGAGAGAGAGCACTCATCATCATCATCATCATCACATCTTCTTCGCTGCTGTTCGAGAGAGAGAAAGAAAGAGAGAGAAAGAAAGAGAGAGTGTAGAGCGTGTAGAGAGAGAGAGAGAGTGTGTAGAGAGAGAGAGAGGGTGTTTTGTGATCGTACCCCAGTGTTAATAGAGAGGGAGAGAGAGAGAGAGAGAGAAAAGAATAACGTTTTTTGAGTCGGAAAAAACGCAATCAATCGCTTCGTTGTTGTTGTTGTTTGTGTGTGTAATAGAGTTTAGTAGCAGAGTTTAGAAGAAAGATCATGTCAGAAAACGAGAGCGCACCGACGTCGAGCGTTTTATTCGCTTCACACAAGCACTTGCAGAAGAGGTGCGCGAACCAAACCGCGGCGTACTTGGCGTGTAAAAAAGGGAACCAAGACCCGGAAATGTGTTTGAAGGAAGGCGCGAAAGTGACCGGTTGCATGTTGGACGTTCTGAAAGACTTGAGAGGGAAATGCCCGGAAACGATGAATAAATACGCGGCGTGCATGGACTATCGATCGAACCAATTCGAAAAGTGCAGAAAGGAGCAAGCCGCGTTCGAAGAAGAGTGTCCGATATAAAAAGAATTATATTCTTTGCGATCAAAAAGCCCACCCCATCAGAATTGCCTATTATTTATAAATAGGTCGCTACTCTCACAGACAAATAACACTTTGATGATCTATACAACAAAGGAAAGGAACGTAGTAGTAAGTAAGAGTGAAGTAGTGCGTGTATTTCTAAACAACAACGACGAATAAATTTGAACACAGTATGCTATATATGATACAACAACGTTCTCTTTCTTATCGCCGCTAGCTGATTTCTTTCTATTTTTATTGTACTTTTGCGCCTCCTGTCGCAACTTTCACAGCAGCAAGTGGTCTTCGCCCGATCGTTATGCACTGAATAGTATCACCAACTTGAAAATCGGTAATATCATCGAGCGAAACGCCACAATCTGTACCTTTACCTACGCTTTCAACCTCTAATCTGTGTCTACGAATGGATGAACAGCTGAAGAGGGCACCTTCTTCGTGTATAGGGACGCCATCTCGTAGAATCCTAAACTTTTCCGTCGATTTGATGGAGCCGATCGAGACGACGCAACCAGCCACGAGAGCAGCGTTGTTCTTTTTTGTTCCGGTCATGTCAAAAATCTGCACGATGTCTGCTTCACCGACGATTTCTTCGTATTCTTCCATCGGCGCTTTCAGCGAGAGCATGGCACCGACTTCGTCTAATAAACGATAGATTACGTTTTGTCGTACGATTTGAACGCCTTTCGACTTTGCCAAGCTTTGTAAGCTCTTGTTTGGTTCACGCACGTTGAAACCTAGAATAGGTGCGTTTATAGCGCCGGCGAGCTGAACGTCTCCTTCAGTTATTTGCCCAGCTCCAGTAAAGACGACTTTCACGCCAACTTTACCGGTACCGAGACCAACGACTGAATCTCTGACAGCTTCTGCAGTCCCTTGAACGTCCGCTTTGACAATCAAATTCAACTCTTGATATCCATCATCAATTGTTTCGTCATTACCACCACTATTATCACCTCCTCTTCCAGACAAAACCGATGTAATCGAAGACGTTCCCGTCACATCGGCACTTTGCAAACGTATTCGCTCGAGACGTTCTTCTCGTGCTTCGCTTAAACGTCTCGCGCGTTCTTCCGAAGGTACCGACTGGATTGCATCTCCTGCGTTTGGAACTGTTTTTAAACCCATCATCTCGAAAGGATCGCCCGGTTCTACGGATTTAAGTTCCTCTCCTTTCGCGTTTCTTAGCGAACGAACTTTACCCCAGCTTGAGCCGCAGAGAACAAAGTCACCGACTTCGAGCGTTCCTCGTTTCAACACCGCGTTCACTATTGGTCCTCTCCCTTTATCTAATCGAGCCTCTAAAGCCGCTCCGTGAACGAGCGATTTATCCATTTTTGTGTCTAAATCTATAAGCTCTGACTCTAAAAGTAATGCTTCCGAGAGCTCTTTCAAACCTTCACCAGTGTGCGCAGAGACTCGCACGACCTGTACGTTCCCGCCAAACTTTTCGAGCTCTAACCCGAGATCACTCGCGACTTGCATTTCCATACTATCTGGATCTGCATTGTGCTTATCGCACTTTGTCAATGCAACTACGATTGGTACTTTTGCAACGCGCGCGTGCGCGCACGCCTCTTTCGTTTGTGGCATGACACCGTCGTCCGCCGCTACGACTAAAACGACAATATCTGTGATCGAAGCACCTCTTTGACGCATAGCCGAGAATGCTGCGTGGCCAGGCGTATCTAAAAATGTCAACTCTCCCAGACTATTATCGCTATTATTAAACTCTGGAAGCGTTACGACGAAAGCGCCTATGTGTTGCGTAATACCACCGGCTTCGCCATCCGCGACTGAAGCATTGCGCAAGGCGTCAAGTAAACTCGTCTTCCCGTGATCAACATGACCCATGACACACACCGTCGGTCGTCTTTTTTTCATAACCGCACTACTATCACGACTGCTACTACTACTACCACTACTACTACTATCATTATTATTGATGATGGTAATATCCACGTCCAACTCGGCAGCGATGAGCTCGATGGAATCCGCCGCCACGCTCTCTTCGATCGAAAGCGACGTCGAATCTCCAAGTGCTTCTAGAAGCTTGATAATCTGTTCACTCTCGATGCCGAATGCCTTGGCGATTTCATTCACGGTCGATCCCTCGTTGATTCTCACGTGTCTTCTTTCCACCGCCGCTTTCGCTTTCACTTCCTTCTTCTCTACGACGCGTTCGACTTTCTTCCTCACGGTTCCTTTCCCAACCACCTTGATTTTCCGGTAAACGCTCGTGAAAGGTTGCTTTGATTTGTCTGCTGCTCCTTCTGTTTCTGTCTTTTGTGCTTTATCTCCTCCTCTCTCGTCTCCTCCTCTGTTTTGTTGTTGCTCTGTTGCGCCAACAGACGCCGGCGGCAGTTTTTTCTTGTTGAACTTCTTCGGTTTCCCAGCGCCGGATGGCGAACGATTCTGCCCAGGTCTGGCTTCTGCGATTGCGCTCGTCTGAAATTCTCTCACCGAATATGATGACGACGACGAGCACGCGCGATTGTTCGTCCTCCTCCTTCGTTCTTTTTCCTTCTCGCTTCTGCTCAACGAAACGAATTTGCGAGAATCATCATCGGCAAACTTCTTCTCTTCTTCTTCGAACAATCCAATCGTCGTCCTCGCGACTCTCCCGAGTATTTGACGACTCCTCCCATATTTGTATCGAGACAGAAGGAACATCTTCTACTCGTTCGTACGAACGGAGAGTTTTCGTTGTCTGAATCCTCGTCTGAATCGTCTTCTTAATACTATAATAATAACGATGAAATAAATAAAGGAGTGAGGCTTGTAGGGAGAAAATTATTTGTGTGTGTAAAAGAAAGCTTCTCTCTCTTGCTTTTGAGGTTTTAGTCGACTCGAGTGGTATTAGGGCGAAAGTGAAAAATGAGGATTACGTCGTCCCCTCTCGGATAAATGTATAATATAGAACAAGGAAGGCTAATAATAAAACTACTACAAGAATGCTACTCTCTCATATATGTATTTAATTGTTGCGCGCGCACTCACGCGGTTAATCGGTCTTCTTCGGCGCTTCCGAGACGATGGTATACACCGGAGGCACAGCGGCGGGATCCACGGTCGGGTAATTGGTCGGCGCTCGGTTCTTATCGCTGGGGCGGTGTTTCACCGGTCTGTTTTTGCGACTCTCCTTGGCGCCTTTCGGGCGGACGTGGTTTGCCGCGCTGATTCTGAGCGTAGAAATGCCTCCCGCAACGAATGCCATGATCTTTTGTTTTCTACTTACTTGTTTGTGTGTGTTATAATAGAACGCGCGCGTTTAAATGGAGAGACAGAGAGAGAGAGAGAGAGTTTAGACCCTTATCGCTGGAGCGAGAGAGAGAGGAGGTTTTCTTTGTTTTTTTAACCTCTCTGCGTTTTTTCGTACACACGCTCTGCTCAAAAAGAAGAAAAAAGAAGAGATCGATGTTGTCTTATTAAGATTTTCGTCGTCCTCGAAGAGATAAAAAAATCCAATCCAACTCTCTCATCATCATCATCACTCTTTTGCACGCGCCGGCGATTTCCTGCACACTTTAATAAAAGAAGAATTTACTAGTATTTCTCTTTAACGACAGCGCGCGCTTAAATCAGTGAAATGATGTCCGCTTTATCATCCTCGATGGTGAGCTCCCGAGTGGTTCTCAGACAATTTTCCTCCTCCTCTTCTTCTTCTTCTTCTTCATCCCAGTCAACAAGTAGAAAATCATCTACTTCTTCTTCTTCATCGAACAACAGAAGAACGAAAGTTCAAAGAGCCATCCGCGCTCAAGCTGTTCAGCAACACGAAATGACGGAAGGAGGCGTTTTGCTTCCCACCGGTTTGTACTGTCCGGACACCACCCAAACGTTCAGACGTAAAACCAGAACTATCCAAATCGGTAACGTGAAAGTTGGCTCGGATCACCCTATTGTGAAACAAACGATGACGACTTCGGATACGAGAGATGTGGACGCGACGGTGAACGAAATCATGCGATGCGCCGACGCTGGAGCTGAAATGGTCAGAATTACCGTTCAAGGTATGCAAGAAGCGAAAGCGTGCCAAGAAATTAAGAACAAGTTGTTGCAAAGTGGCTATACCACTCCCATCATAGCCGATATCCACTTCGCGCCGAAAGTAGCGATGACGGTGGCGGATTGCTTGGACAAGATTCGAATCAACCCGGGCAACTTTGCCGATGGCAGAAAGAAATTTGAGGATATCTTGTACGAAACGGACGAGGAATACCAAGCGGAAATTGATGAGATTGAAGAGGTCTTCACGCCGTTGGTATTGAAGTGCAAAGCGAACAACGTCGCCATGCGTATCGGTACCAACCACGGATCTTTGTCTGCGCGTACTTTGTCCAGATTCGGAGATACTCCGGCTGGTATGGTCGAGTCTGCATTTGAATTTGCGAGAATTTGCCGCAAACACGATTATCACAACTTTGTGTTTTCGATGAAAGCCTCGAACCCGTTGGTCATGGTTCAAGCTTATCGCTTGTTGTCGTACGAGATGTACAAGCTTGGATGGGATTATCCGTTGCACTTGGGGGTTACTGAAGCTGGCGAGGGTGAAGATGGTAGAATGAAGTCTTCCATTGGTATTGGTGCGTTATTGCTCGATGGTTTAGGGGATACGATTCGTGTTTCGTTGACGGAAGCCTCTGAGTTGGAGATAGAACCGTGCACGAGATTGGCGAACCTCGGCATGAAGGCGTGTGCGGAAAAGTTGGGCGGTGAGGACAAATTCACCGAAACAAAGAGAGATTTCCAATCGTTTGAAAGATTTAATGGTGATTTGCCGGAACAAAAGGCTGACGAAACCATCGATTACAGAAACGTCTTACACAGAGACGGTTCGGTAATCAGCTCAGTCACGGTGGAACAATTAGAATCTGAAGATCAGTTTTACGCCGAGTTGGGTTGCATGCTCGCCGTTGGTATGCCGCTCAGAGACATCGCGACGTCTGATTCTATCTTGTTGAGACAAGCCCCGCAAGCTTCTCAAGAAAAGGCCATGAGAAGTATCCGAAGATTGCAAGAGATTGGCTGCGGCGTTCTCGTCCCGGAAGCCGAGTTGAAGAAGAACCCGGTGCCGAACGCGATTGCTATCGTATCTTTGGCGCAAGCTATCGCCAAGGAAGCGTTGCCAGAATGCGCCGAACGGTTTGCCGTCACTTTGAACGGCTCCGAGAGCAACGAAGATTTAGCAAAATTGAAGGACATCGATGCCATCATGCTCTTGATTCAAACCGAAAAAGGACGGTCGAGAATCCACTCCTCGAGAAGAATCTTTGAAGTGTTGCAAGCGAATGGCGTGAAGATTCCGATGATTCACCACAAGCACATCGTTGATGGCGACAAATCTGACGTCGTTATCCAGTGTGGTGCTCAAGTTGGTGGCTTGTTGTGCGATGGTAACGGTGACGGCGTCCTCTTGGAATACGTCGGAAACGAAAAAATTCCATTAAGCTTTTTGAGAACGACTTCGTTCGGTTTGCTCCAAGGCTCGCGCATGAGAAACACGAAGACGGAATACGTTTCGTGCCCGTCGTGCGGTCGTACGTTGTTTGACTTGCAAGAAGTCACCGCCCAAATTGCTGAAAAGACTGGTCACTTGCCGGGTGTCGCTATTGCCGTCATGGGCTGCATCGTGAACGGTCCAGGGGAGATGGCGGATGCCGATTTTGGTTACGTCGGAGGCGCTCCTGGTAAAATCGATTTGTACGTCGGGAAGGAAGTCGTCAGAAGAGGTATCCCGATGGAAGGCGCGACTGAGGAGTTGATTGAATTGATCAAGGAGCACGATCGATGGGTCGAACCGAAAGAAAAAGCCGCAGTTGCCGCGTAAAAAAGTACTTTAAAGGAAAGCGCTGCGGGGTTCATCAAAGCAGTTGTTTTTACTCTTGATAAGTTTATTAATATTAGCATTTTTGACGTGACTTCTACTCAAAAATAAATCATTTGTTCTCGCTCACTCTCAATCTCTTTCTCTCTCACACATACGCTCACTCTTTTTCTTGTTTGGATGTTGTTGTTATTGTTGTACCCTGGTACCAAGGTACTGTTTATGTTTGTTACTTTTCTTCTACTAGATTTTATCTAACGCTTGTTTGAAATCCGCTTCGATATCTGCGTAATCTTCGATACCACACGCGAATCGAACGAGATTGTCTTTAATACCAATCGCCGCTCTTTTTTCAGGTCCTTGATCCCAGTAAGAAACAACCGTCGGTTGTTCGATCAACGATTCGACACCTCCCAAAGATGGCGCGATGTACGGCAACCTGCATTCGTCGATAAACTTGGCGGTTTGCCACAAATCTCCGTCGACTTCAAAAGAAACAACCCCGCCAAAACCAGTCATATATTTCTTCGCTACCTCGTGATCTTGATGCGATTTCAAGCCCGGATAGTGAACTTTCGCAATCTTTGGGTGTGCCTCCAACCATTCGGCTAACCTTTGCGCGTTCGAGTTGTGTCTTTCGACTCTTAAACTCAACGTTTTCAAACCTCTCAAAATCAAGTACGCGGCGTGCGGGTCCAAAACCCCTCCGACAATGTTGTGGAACGCTCTCACTTTACTCACGGCTTCTTTTTGTCCAACAATGACACCAGCTAGCACGTCGTTGTGACCTCCCATATACTTGGACGCGGAGTGAATGACCAGATCTGCTCCAAACTTGAGCGGCTTCAAGTTACACGGCGTCGCGAAAGTCCCGTCGATGCACACTAAGCATCCTTTTGGTTTGCACATCTTTGAAATTCTGTCGATATCAACGCACCTTAAATAAGGGTTCGTCGGCGACTCAGAAAAGTACAAGGAACAGTCGTGTTCGTCCAAGGCTTTTTGCAAACCATCGTAATCGGACGGATCCAAAACCGTCGACGTGATACCCATCTTCGGGAGAAACGTTTGGATAAACTGACGGGTTCTTCTGTAGCAATCCGTAGTGGTGACGATGTGTCCTCCGGCTGGAACCAAAGAAAGAAGCATGGTCACTGCGGTGCACATCCCGGAAGCAGATAGTAAGCAATCGTCGCCACCTTCCAATAAGCGAATTTTCTCTTCCGCCGCCCGCGTGGTCGGGTTCCCGTACCTCCCGTACTCGAACGACCCGTAGTTACCCTCTTGATAATCGATCAACTCTTGGGTATCTTTAAACGTATACGTGGACGTGCACACGATTGGAGTCGTCAAGGAATCTGAGATTCTCGGTCTCCCACCTCTCTCGCCGTTGTGAACGGCTTGCGTGGATTCTCCCCAATCGTTGTCTGGCGTGACCGAGTTCGATACCGCTTTTATTATCATCGTCTGTTTTTTAGTTTGTTTTCCTGAGGAGGAGGAAGAGGAGGAAGCATGTCGTCCTTTCTTTCGAAGCGAGAGGACTTTGGTATTCACGAGAGCCGCTCGGGCGGAGGATGACGTCAACGCGCTCGTGTGTGTGTTCATATTGTATGTGTTGCTTTGTTTAGAATACAATAAACCTGATGAGTATTGATGATGATGATGAGTCTATCTCGTCAGTGATTAGAAAAGGACTATACAGAATAAAAATCCATCGAACCGCACCGCTTTTGGTCTCTCGATGGAGATGAGAGAAAAAGGTCATCGCGAGACGACGCAAAGGATAAGACAATATTAATACGCGTTGAGTATCCCTCACGTGCGTTTAAATAGGCATACACGAACGAAGTACGCGCGCGTCGGGGGAGATGTCGAAAGAAGAGATCGTTGGAAGTCTTACCTGTGAGAGAGAGAGATTGTTACAAACGAAGTGCGCGTGTGTGTTACCCACACTGATTTGATGAAGCAGATTATCTGACGCAGAATAATAAGCACTACAAAATAGGTTAATTTTTTGCCTTTGAGAGATCGGTTCGTTGGAGTTACAGGTGAAACGCGCTTACAAAAACAACAAACAACAACAAAGAACAGGTATACATACTACAGTAGTAGTAGTAGTATCATTAGTATATCATTATTCAAGGGAAATGCCAAACCCGAGGTTTATAGGTTGACTCTCCAACTTCCAAGGCGCTTGGCTCAACTGAAACTGACTGGCGCCTTCGGACGCTCTCGCGAGAAGGAGGTCTTGGTCCAGAAAAGTCGAGGTTTCTTCCGGGTACCAGACGCCGTAGGAACTCTCTCCTTCCAACATGGCCAATGCGAACGCGGCGACGCTTTGACCGACGCACTCGCTCAGCTTGTTGTGCGTGAATAAACTCGTGCTAATCTTACCGTCTTTCAGTTTACAGTCGATCTTTATGCTCATCTTCTCTCCAACCGCGGCGTCGACGAGTTTCACCAGAGGCATCAACGCCGAAGCGACTTGTTGGATCAACTCCTTGTTTTTTAAAACATCAGACGGTAATAATCGAGCCATGGCGACCATGGCCGTGTTCCAAATTCCAGGACTCGTTCCAAAACGAGCTTTGATGGTCGGCACGTTGAATATTTTGTGTGTGCTTTCAACTTCGGGCAAGTTGTAGAGGAAAATTTCGCGTTTTCCAACGCCTTTACCGAAATCGACAACTTTCCGCGAACTCGCCGCTTCCATTCGAACTTCGTTCCCGTTTTCGTATATCGTGACCTCTTCGCCGCACAAGAGGAAACTGGTTGCTAATATCGTGCTGCCTACGCCACCGGAGCCGGCGGTGAAATAGTTATACAATAAGTACTCGATTTCGTCTTTCTCTTCTTGCGATGAGGACGATGATTCTGCTGCTTCGTCTTGGTCGTTTCTCTCCCGGGCAATCTTGGCATCCCTCAGTTGGTTCTCGATCGCTTTCGCAGCCATGATATTCGAGACGCCCGGGTAGATGCCACCGCTCGTGATTGCGGTGACTTTACTCGCCTTTGCTTTGCTGTCCAAACTCTTCGCGTTTTTCGCGTACGACCCGTCGTCGCACACGTCCAAGTAGTTTGGTACGCTCACGTTGATGCACGCCTCTAAAACGTTGCACGTCTTCACTGTTTGGAACGGTCCCGCGGTGTTGATGACTAAGTCAGCGCCTTTAATGGCACTTTCGATGGATTGGATATCGGAGACGTCCACTTCCCGGAACGTCGTCGTTTTAGACCGTAATCCAGGATATCTCGAAACTGTTTCCTCGAACGACGCTTTGTTTCTAGAGGCTAGAACTATTTTCGAAGACGAGGAGGATTCGGAGAGAGCTTTCTGAATCGCATTCGCAGAGCTCGAACCGACTCGACCGGTGCCTCCGATGATGACAATCGTTTTGTCTCCTTCCAAGGAAGAAGATACGGACGTCGACACCGATGATTTTTGCAATCGCCGTCCCGACGAAGACACGAGCTGTTGACGGTTGTCATTGTCGCGAAAAACACATCGGTTACACTGATATCTTTGTAACGACGGGGGCAACGAGAAGGATGAGGTAGTGACAGTCGCGCTCATACTGTGTGTTCGATTTTGGGCAAGCGCTTTTTTCTATGACGAGGTACATTTTAGCAGCCTTCCTCTCGAAAGGTGAAAAACGAGAAGTTCCTCTATATTACATACAAATAATTCGAGCAAGAACTTTATGTAATTATATTGATGTGAATTACTATATATAAATATTTATTACTATAGATTTAGGTACGATAATTAAATATTCTTGAATCAAATATTTTTTTTAGTTTCTCTTTCCTATTAAATCACATATATGTCCAACAATCCGTAGATTATAGCCTATATTATAGATAAAAAAATAATCGATTGTGAAATACGCTGGATTTTTCCAATATAGATACAATGAATGTCGTATCAGGGGTTATTCTCTTTTTTATTATTTCCGAATAATTTCATCTCTCGCTTGAATCAGACAATTTCCCGAATATTATTACGTATATATTGATATTATTAAATATTGCGCCAGTATATATTGGAAATATTGTAAGAAATCAGAGAAATCGGGGCAAGAGTTAATTCTGGATTTTTTATTTTACAATTTAAATTGTTTGGAATTGAAAAGAAAGTAACGCTCCGTCTTTTTTCTCCAAAACGGAAAACGAAGAAGAACAAGAACAAGAACAAGAAGAGAACGAGAAACAGCATCGAGACGTTAAATCTATCTCGTTCAATTCGTATTGTTGTTGAGGCAGTAGTAGTATCCATACCCAGTGAGTGAGTGGGAAAAGAATACGTAGAGGAGTAAACTTCTTTCTGATTTGATCATATCGATTGCATTCCAACAACAGACGACATGTTCGTGGAAAAAGGATCTGAGACCGAACAACGCCTCGTCTCTCCTTCGACGACAAAACCATTAAACTCGATCAAACTAAACCATTTCAAAACGAAAGCGAGCGCGCACTTAAAAGATGGCAATTACATCGCCGCGTACGAAACGTACTCGATGTGCATCGATATGGTTTTAGAGTCATCGTCGTCGTCGTCTTCACAAAAAAAAAGGAACAAAGACGAAACGCTCGTCCTCGAGTCTCTCTATTGCAACCGATCGCTGACGTACGAGAAAGCTGGGAAATATACGCTCGCGTTAGAAGACGCATTAAAATGTAGAGATACGAATTCAAAAGCTAAATGGCTTGCGGCTATGGCGTTGAAAGGATTGAATCGTTTCCCAGACGCTTTAGAGTGTTTTCGCGAAAGCTACCAGTTACTTCCAGCGAGCGAACAGCCTTCTTACTTTGGCGAGTACAATAAGGTCATATGCAACGTAACCAAACGATTGACGCGAGAGGACTTGGGGAGATATGTCATGAAAGAAGTCAATGCAGTGTGCTTACCGCCGAGACTGGAGACGGTGACCAAATTGGAGCAAGAAGAAGCGATGTTCCGCGCGATTCGAGAGGAACACTCGCAAAACCGAAAGCCGGGCGACTATTACACCTATGTCTCAAAGTGGGTTCTCAAACCAATGTCGCTCTCCATGGCGTACATTCAACGTTCGCAGATGTTTTACAAGGCGAATTGCTTCAAACAAGCGAGATTGGATGCGGCCATGGCGATTGAAAATTGCAAAGGTGGGGTGAGTAGAAAAGAAAGTATGAAGGAGTCGGAAAAGGAGACAAAGAAAGAAGAGAAGAAGGAGGAAGAAGAAGAAGAAGGAAAAGAAGACGAATATAAGATGTCGTACAAAGAGGCCTCAATATACGTCAAATACAACGACAGATCTTTAAAAGTCGAACCGTTCGCGTGGTATCTTCTCGGTAAAGGCTTCCAAGGCGAACCCGGCTTTTCAAAAGAAGACTTTGTTCCAGATCACAACGCCGCCGGGAAGTGCTTCGCCCGGGCCCAACACCTCGACCCCGATAACGAAATGTATCGAAACGCGTTCCGAGCGATGACGTCGAATTTAGATAACGCGGAAATGTCCGCCGTGTTGAACGACAAGCACGAACAATACGAGACGTCTGAATTTGGTATCGTGGATTACGATTCAAATACAGACGGAGACGTTTATCTCGGGCACGGGAAAGTCACGTTCGAGTGCGTCAACGCAAAGTTGATGATGTTCACTACGGCTTCACGTTTCCAGTTGAGAGAGTACATCTCGAAGAGTGCAAACATCGAGTTGAAGAAAGTCTTGATCGAAAGCGTGAAATTGGTCTCATCATCGTCCACAAAAGAAGACGAAAACAAGGAAAATAAAGCGTTTTCTCCTTCTTCCTCGACGTCTCTTTGCGTCGAGTTTCAAATGGATTTCGCCAACGATAACGAGCACGCGAAAAAATACATGAACGCCATCGACAAAGAGCAGAAGATCGTTCTGAAAACGCTCGGTTTAGGTAAGTTTTCTTTCGTCGGCATCGAGTTTGTTGCTGCAAAGACGCTCTCGTTCAAAGGCTACGGGTTCGGCAGAATTTTACAAGAGGAGATATCGGCCGGAAAAGAAATAGTCGTCGCGCAACGACCATCCAAAGCGATCGATTTGCCGTACCAAAACTATAAACTCACTCACAGCGACGGGACACCGATTGAGCGCGTGGAGAAACACGCGTTCGGGATGACTGAAATCCATTACGACAAAGGTCACATGGGACGAAACAAAGAAAATGTATGGGTGTCCTTGATGGATGATTCCATCCGTTGGCGCCAATCGAGTTCGGAAGTCAAAGTCATCGTAAACACAGTCCCAAAAGATCGATACACGAAACACCACCTTGATGTCTCCATCAAAACAAAGTCGTTAAAAATCACCGACCGCGATACCAAAGAGGTGTACGTATCTGGCGAGCTCGAATACCACGTCCTCCCGGAAAGTTCTTCCTGGTACCACTTACAAGGTGACGGTGAAGACGGCTTTGTTTTCTTACTCGAGAAAGCAAACTTAAAATTGCTCTCGAAGGCAGACGATTGCGAACACGCGGACATGTGGTGGGATCGTCTGTTTTCCGCGCACTGCAAGATTGCTTTCGACGACTACGACAAAGACTACTCAGACTTACCGGCGCCAATCATGAACACTCACCTGGCGTTCGAGCATTCCAAACAATCCGTCTCACACATCGAATTTGAAGAAACAAAAGAACGAGACTCGTGTCAAGCGAAAGATGACATTCGCAAACGCGAGCGACAGGAGCGTTTGAACGTCTTGCGCGGCGGCGGCGCGTACAAGAGTTGGGTTCGCCTCGAACGCGAGTCGCCGTCGAACGATCCTTTGAGAACAGATAAGAAGAAACCAGGTGGAGGTGACCGAGACGCCGAGTTGTTCGATTAAGTCGTCGTCGAGCGATGATGATGATGATCAAACTAATACTATGCACACATTATTAAAAGTACTCACTCAATCACTTGGTTCCTTTTCGTGTTTTTCACTCTTCGTCGCACTCTGGGTGGTTTTCATTTTATTTCCCAAAGTCGTATTTTCTTCCTCATTTTTTTTCTCTCCTTAAACAACAACATGTCTGTTCCTCCTCCTCTTCCAGAGGACCTTGAAGAAAAGGGAGTCCTTGGAGGAACTTTTAAGAAGAAGGAAGAAGACGAAAAACCTTCAAACGAAGTTGCCGTCGCCGCCGATAAGGCCGTTCCAGCGAAGGAGACAAAAGCGCTCCCGAAAGCTTTGCTCGAACGACTGAAAAAGAAAGGCATCGTCCCCGCCGTCGTCGTCTCTAAAGAAGAAGACAAAGAAGAAAAGAATGATGAGGAAGAGAACGTTCCACCTCCACCTCTTCCGAAAGGATGGCGAGAAGGGAAGAGCGAAGACTACGACAATCACGCGTACTATTACAACGCAAAGTTGAACATATCTCGCTGGACGAGACCAAAAGAGAAGAAGACAAAGAAGGAGAAAGAAAAAGTGCCACCATTTTATTGGAAGACGACTGTCGATAAGAAAACAAAGCGGGAGTACTATTACAACGAGAAGACGAACTATTGCACGTGGGTGATGCCGGAAGATCCAGCGATAGTTGCTAAAATGATTCGATGCGCCAACTGCGGAGGGTTCGGGCAAGGTTTAGTCAAAGAGCACGGTTTTTGTAACCGCTGCGCGAGAGAGTTACGAGTGAGGAAGAAACCGCCGCCGACGAAACAGCGAGGTGGAGGGCAGAAAAAGACGTTGGTTTTGTAATGTACTATACGATAGCGATGGATAGATGTAGGATGTAAAAGTAGTTTACAGTGTAATATGCGGCAAATTAGCTAAATGAAAACAACGACGAACACGTCGAGACGGATTAAATTTTTCCTTTCATTCCTCTTCGTGGTCTTCATCATCCTCATCGTAATCCTCTTCATCCTCGTCGCTTGGTATGAATATAAACTCTGTGTTGATCAATTGCGATAAAAGCTCCACGCTTTCCTTCTCTTTCAACGGTTTCCCGATGAACTCGAGCTCGCCTTCGTTCGCTAAAGTATACGCTATCGCTTTTCCTTCGTCCGTTTTCATCGTCCACGAAATCCCACCAGCAAAGAATAACAACCCGCTGTCGTCGTCGTCGCCGTTGTCCATGGAATTATCGTTTACGCTATCGATGAATGCGAACCGCACGCTTTCGTTTCTTTGCAGAAACCCACCTTCTTCCCAGGCGTCGTAATCAATCTCTCTTTTATTCGCGCCGAGTTGTTCTAGAAATCCTTTTTCGTCGAATAACGCGATGGACTCCCCGAACCGTTTTGCCGTGGCATGTTTCCCCATCCAAACCGCAACATCCCTCTCTGATTTTGGTTCCGCTTTCTTCAAAACGTCCCAGGCGTGCGATATGGCATCTTTATCGATGGCTCCAGACTTTCCCAATTCCGCCGGTTTCATCCACGGGTCTCTCCATCGAACGTCTTTATACTTGCTCGATTCTTGTTGCGCGTACGACCATATCATCTCCTCGTGCATGGGCGCTAAAAAGCCTAAACTTAACGTCACTGAACACGCTCCTTTTTCGTGCGGTTTCCCCAGCCCATGGTGCGCGATTTTCGGCGGTAAGTATAAAATGTCCCCCGGTTTCAACAAAAAGCTATCGTCCGCGACAAACTCTTTCAAAATACGAACGTCTTGGTTCGGAACGAACGACTCGTCTTTATCCGGCCAATACGCCTCGTTATCCGCAACGGACCAAAGTTTATCTCCTATGGCTTGTATTAAAAACACGTCGAAATTATCCGAGTGCGCGCCTACGCCTCCGTCCTCTGGCGAGACGGACGCTTGAATATCCGAAATTCTCCACCGTGGAAACTGCGGAAACAAATCC
>JACLAA010000903.1_pt1 | contig 67179 bp, 97 predicted proteins | sample 8027891 | NCBI WGS metagenome assembly JACLAA01 (sample SAMN15724900, study PRJNA655200) | protist metagenome | isolation source: fluorescence activated cell sorting (FACS) single amplified genomes of... | place: Spain: Blaines Bay Microbial Observatory, Mediterranean Sea | collected 2016-01-19 | reverse complement strand
TCCTGGCATCTTTTGAGATTATTAGCTGAACTTCAGCAAATGTTCTACTACTTACAGGCTTTCTGGTCTGTGGTAGTGCTGAACTGTGCTCATCCAGTTAACTGGGAGTATTGCCTTCCAGTTCACGAATGGTTGTTCCCTGCCATTCATGAAGCTTGGGTCATCAAGACAAACCCAGACAGCATCTATCAAAATGAAAGAGATATATTAAATTCGCTCAAGTGATTTCCTTTGCGCCCTAGTGGGCGCTATATTTAATAGGTGCCCGGCGATTGGGCCTGATGTATATATTTCCCACTGATGCAAATCACACAAGCTCAGCTTCAAGACTTGACTGAGTTGGTTGAAGACACAGTTGAATACTACTGTGATCAAAACATGACGTCTGGGCAGCTTGCCTGGTCTGTAGTTGAATGCCTCGCTGTCGCCAAGCAGGCTGAACTTCAAGGGCTGGTATCAGCCTGATGTCAAATAACTCTGTAAGCTCCGCCGCTCAAGCGGTGATGAAGATGGTTGCGCCGTTTTCTAATCAGTTTCACGTATCACGCATCGATGTCTTACGACAGTTGATTGCACTTGCTGAAGCTGAAGCTAGTCGTCTGACAGCGCTAGATCCAAACCGCAACAAATAAACCTATGCGCCCTATTGGGCGCTCTATTTACTTATGCCCTTATGGGCTTTGTTCACTTACTAAGTAACTCACTATGACCATCGCTCCTTCTTCTGCCCTTGTTTCTGAGTTTTGTGGAGGCTCATCTAATGATGTCTCTATGGATGTTGCCATGATGATTGGCGTAGGGCTTGTCAAGGACAGCGACGCAGTCTTCTTCCAGTATCTGGGTGAGGATCAGAAGCCACGTGCTCTAACCATTCCTACCTCTGGTAAACCTGTCTACAAATTTCAGAACGTGCGTCTGGTTGGTATTGATATTGCTGAGGATATTGGCGAGTTCAAGTCCACCAAGCTCAACGTTTATCTGGAGTCCAGTGCAGGCAATGTAGTACTTGTTACTTCTGGTCTTACCACTCTGTGGTCTCAGGCTGTAATGACCGCATTCATGGGTCTGTACAACAGCTATGACCTTGACACCCGCTTTACGCTCAACAGCTGGAAAGGTACTTCGAAAATGAAGCCTTGCTTTGCCAACGTCAAAATTGGTGAGGCCAAGGTGTCTGATCAGATGCTGTACGACCAGCTCAGTGAGCTTCGTGCAGACCGTGCAAACGACAAAATCTTGGCTGTGATGCGTGACAGCGTTGACATTCTTCGTCACGCTCTGGGCGTCACTGAGGCTCATGTTGTTATCGTTGATGACTCTGTTGAAGTTTCTAACGAAGAAGATATTGACTTCTGAATGACTAGCCGAGCTGTAACCGAACTGATGGCAACACGCAGGTATCTAACCAATGTGTTGCTTTATCTTTCTGTAGATGCAGAAGATCTAACACTTAAGACATTCATTGATTTGCTTGACCATTTTGCTGACAACCCAACTGAATACTTGGAACTAACTAATGACCAAAGTCTCTGAACTGCCGGACTATGACGTCCTCGATATCGTTCTGCTGTGCCACGCAGCACTGGCCCAAGATTCACCAAAGCCTGCTACTGACTATCTCAACCAGATACTCAACATTGCTTTTGGTCACCTCACTCTTGCTCAACGCACGGAAGTCGAAGAGTACCTTGCTGACAAAAAGTATTTGCCACCTGTTGACTTAATCCTATGATTCTTACTCAAGAACAACTCAAGAAACAGTACAAAGAGTACGTTGAGTACTTCGACCCTACACCGCAATATTTATACGACGAACCTTATCGGCTGCTCGACTATGACGAGTGGTTAGACGAATTCTATGAAGCCGACTGAATACATCGTTAATTACTTAGATAAGCAGGGGCAGATGCATTCTGCCTCTGTGACAGCAAGTGACCCTAGCAACGCAATCCTTGTGTTTATGGAGAAACATCCAAAAGTTGCCAAAGTTAAATCTGTTCTACCCACCCAACAATGGTTCAACGATGAAACGAACTCAAACTGAGATGGAAGCAATCGCTATGACGCTTCCGTCTGTGCGACCTGTTCTCAATCCAGTTACGTTAGAAGAGGATATGCACCTTAGTTATGATGCTGAAATCCAATACAAGCGTAAGCCTCCTGCTACACGACTTATACTTTGTAGCAGTCTTGATGATGTCAATATTGGTGAGCCAGTGATGATTACTTATCACTCTGGTATGCGTGCATATCAACACAGTCGCCACGTATCTACTTCAACCGAAGACAATTGTATTGGAGGTTTTTATTACACTGATGGTACTAAAGCGTGACATTTACTAAAGAAGAAATTAAAGCACTACTTCGTCTAATTGACGCAAGCCAAACTAACTATACGGTTGTCTCTAAACAATCGATGTTTGCAGAGCTTACTCAAAAGCTTCAGAACCAACTGTTCAAATTGACTACTTAATGATGAAACAGTATCACCTTTACGTATTCACACAAGACAGCTGTCCACCGTGTCTTCGCCTCAAACAATATGTCGATAACACGCTTACTGACAACGAAAAAGCCGAGTTGGATTTTGTACCGCTTAAGACGACATCAGGTCAGCGTACGGCGCTTGCAGAGGAGCTTAAGGTGGAACTTTCACCTACTCTTGTTGTCGTACACGAAACCTTATCGTGTGAAATCGATCCAGACGGAGAAGAAATTTGTGAGATTGAAGAAGAATCAGTAGAAAGATTTGTTGGAGCGAATAACATCATCGAGCATCTCGATGCAACTCTTGATGCCTACACATACGCACATCCCGAATGAAACGCAGAGGATGACTGAGAACGAACGAGAAGAGTTTGTATATGACGTAGCTAGCCATCTGTTATCAAATATCAGTAAGGCTGGCTTGATGGCTATGGCTATCGACCGTATGGCTGACATCTTATTGACCAAGACAGACGACGAACTATTTGAAATGGCACCTGCCTGTCTCAATATTGTTCCTAAGGCAACAAAAGCAAAAAGAAATAAAGCAAAGCCCACTGGTTTCTGATGAGTAAAAAAGCTAATGTGATTGAAGCGAAGGGTGAAATCCTTCGTGAAGATGGCAATGGATATTTCCGTGTGCGTCTTGTAGAACCCGCTGACCACGAATGTCTTTGTCGAGCTTCAGGGAGACTTATTACACGCAAGATTCAATTGCTTGTAGGTGATACAGTTACCGTAGAGCTATCTCCCTACGACCTCGATAGGGGACGTATTACGCTTCGAGAAAAGTGATTCATTATTGCCATAAGATAAAACAACTGACCTAAATAACTGATGTCCCGATTAGAAGAAGCCAGACGCTTCCGAGAAGTGTTTGGGCAGGAGATCTGTGATAACATCTCCCGCTATGGATTCATTAAAAAGAAACTGTGGACAATGCAATGTGCATTGATTGCAGAAGAATCTAAGGAATTCCTTGAAGCTGCTGATGAAGTATTTGCTGATCCTGAAAACAATAAGTGTCGTGAAGAACTACTGAAGGAATTAGCTGATCTTGTTTTTGTCTGCTATCAATTTGCAGCTGCTTACAATTTTGATTTAGATGAAGCGTTACGCCTCGTCTTCGAGTCAAATATGAGTAAGCTAGATGAACAAGGAAACGTCATCTATCGAGCAGATGGCAAAGTCCTAAAAGGTCCTAACTATCAACCGCCCGATTTACGTGGGCTTTTCCCTCAAGCAAACACTCACTACGATACACATGGAAAATAATGTGATTGCTCGTACAGGTCGTGTTCAATCTTGGATTGACGACCCCACAAGCCGCCTTCCTGTTAGCTGCACTGTTGTTGTCCCAGATGACTCAATGGAGGGACCAAACGGTATTGAAGCGTCCTGGCGTTTTGTCAGCCACGCTCTCCGTTTCGGAGCAGGAGTTGCTGTGCACCTTTCCAACATCCGTGGTAAAGGAACAGATAACGGCAGAGGGCTTGTTGCCTCTGGTCCTGTTTCGTTCGGAAAAATCTATTCCTGTTTAAATGAACAACTTCGTCGCGGTGGCGTGTACAAAAACGGTGCCGTAGTACTACACCTCGACATTAATCACCCTGACATCCTTGAGTTTGTTAACTGTCTTCGCAGTGAACTGCCTTGGGCTAAGCGCTGCGTCAATCTGACTGCTCCTCTTTGGGATGGTGTTAGTGATGAAGTCAAAGAAGCAATTCTTGCTGGCATTGCTCGTGGTGACATCTGGCTTGCCAAGATTCGTGCCGATCAAGAGGGTCGCCGTATTTACGCCAATGTCTGCCTGGAAGTCTTCCTCCGTAGCCGTGGCACATGTTTGCTGGAGCACATCAACCTTGGTGCCTGTACTCCTGAGACTTTGCCTGCTGCATTCGAAGCTGGGATGGAAGAGCTCGTTTCTCTTCACTCCAAGACTGGCGTTGAGTCTACTGGTGAATACCTGACTCAGGAAGAAGACAGACAGGTAGGTCTTGGAATGCTTGGTCTTGCTAATTTCCTTGCCCTGCAAGAAGTTACGTACAGCGACTTTGGTGAAGCACTAAACCAACATCTGTATGAAGATGTTGATACTATCGTGACTCCTGCTGCTCGTAAACTGGTTAAAGCACTTCAGGACGGGGTTGATTCGGCAGCAGCTGTAGCACGCAGAGCCAATATGGATCGTGCGTTTGCAATTGCTCCCACAGCTTCTTGTTCCTATCGTTATCAAGACCTGGCTGGCTATACAACCGCCCCCGAAATCGCACCGCCGATCGGGCGCACCGTTGATAGGGACAGCTCAACCTTCGGTGTCGAAACTTTTGACTACGGCAAAGTTGAAACTGCTGAATCTGTCGGCTGGGACGTTTACAAGCGTGTCGTCGATGGCATTTGTGAAATGCTTCACCGCACTGGTCTTTTTCACGGATACAGTTTCAATAGTTGGAGTGATGTAGTTCAGTACACTCCCGAGTTTGTTACTAACTGGCTCCAGTCTCCTCAAACTAGCCTGTATTACTCGCTTCAAGTGATGCAAAACACGCAAGCTAAAGACGATGCGCTCGCTGCATTGGATGGAGATTTTGGAACTATGTTTGGTTTCGACAATGATATTGATGACTCTGAAATCATCAACATGTTCAACGACCCCGCTGCTTGCGTGGGTTGTGCAGAGTAAACCCATTTATTTATACCAATGAAAGCAGAATCTCCTTACATTCATCTTCATCAGCGCAAGCGTACTTGGACTCCTGTTCAGGTGTCTGCAGGCACCCTGCTTGATGGCGGCGAAGAAGTTATTCAACGGGCGCTGGCACTTCGTTGCCTTGAGATTCCCGTAGGTGACTTCATTGCTGACGCTATGAAGGGTGACTTGCCTGACGTCAAAGGCTGCAAGGAGCTTCTTGCTAGCAATGTTGTTGATGAAGAAAACCATGATATCGCCCTTAATTATGCCGCAGAAGCGCATCGGATTCCTGAGAGGTTTGAGAAGGAAGCTAGTCGTATTTGTAAAACGTGGTTGGAACTCGATCGCCATCCGGTTCTTAAAGCCGTTGTACTGGAGAGATCCGTCTTCTTCGTTCTCCTACCGATCTTCCGATTCCTTGGAGACACAGGACTGCGTACAACAAGTGCCGACATCTCCCGAGACGAGCAGACCCACGTCGCTGCTAACACCCTTGTGTGTGAAAACCTCGGTCTTAAGTCTGACAAAGAGCTCAATAAGCTTAGGAGAGCTACGGTTGCTTGGGTGCTTCAATCCCTCAAAGGGGAAGACACTCAAAAGCATCTCTCGTCAAACTTCTGGATGGCTAGTTCAGATAGTTTGTACACACGAGGAAAAGCAGAAGGATTGCTAAGCACTCGGGCTTCTCGTATGCCAGCGTTCTTTGAGACTAATAACGTAAATCTTCCCCAATATGCCTAGTAGTAAAATTCAAATTGTTGAAAAAAGTATTTGCCCTGATACATTTGATGATACGCATCTGCCGACTGACGTTCACATTATTACCTACACACAAAATGGTGAGCGTCAGTTTGATGCCGTCCGTGCTTATACCAAAGTAGATATCTTTGATGAATACTACGATAAGCTCGGTAAAGACAATCCTATCCACTCAATTGAGTCTGGATATGGACGCATTAGACCTAAATTGTATGGCAAAATTAAAGGCAATGACGAAGACTGATTACATTTCTCGCTTGCTTGATATTGTTGAAGCTTATGCTCATAAATGTACAGTGAAACAGATTAAAGAATTAATAGCTAGATATGCATAACGCAAAACTAATCTGGATTACACCTGATGCTGAGGCATTAGTGGGCAAAATTGCTCGCGTCTCGAATCCTAAAAATGAAAATAATCCATCAGTTGAAAAACTGCTCAAGTATCTTATTAAACACAAGCACTGGTCGCCATTTGAAATGGTGTCAATGTGCGTTGAGATACACACGACTAGGGCTATTGCTCCACAAATCTTACGTCATCGTAGTTTCTCTTTCCAAGAATTTAGTCAGCGGTATGCCATTCCGACTGATACTTTTGCCACCGTGCTTCCAGAACTACGTCGTCAGGACACAAAAAATAGACAAAACTCCATTGACGACCTTTGTTCTGAGACGCGGGAATATTACAAGCAACGTATTGATGACCACTTCCGTGAAAGTGTTAACCTATACGAATCGCTTCTGCATTCTGGTATAGCAAAAGAATGTGCTCGCTCAGTACTTCCATTAAACACAGTCACCAGGCTATATATGTCTGGTACTGTTCGTAGCTGGCTTCATTACTGCGACCTCCGTTGTGCCAATGGTACACAAGAAGAGCACAGGCAAATTGCTGATTCAGTTAAAAACATTCTTACTGAACAACTGCCAACTATTGCCCACGCAATGTGGGAGTAAGACCTATGATTAAGACTGACAAATTCGTTAGTCAATATGAACTTTATTGCAGCAACCGTTGAACTCCGAAGCATCATTACAGATCCGATTAATGCTTATGGGCTCGACTATCGCGGCGCTGACGCTGTTATCCCCGCTGCTAATAGTAGCGGAGAGGTCAAGTTACGAGCCCTCTGTTACAACCGTGGAGGACCCAAACTTGATACGTTCCTGGACTGGAAAACAGGCACACGTGCGCTAGTAAGCGGCTATCTTGTTTTTTCTGATGACACATCTCAACCTTTGGATTTCCTTGTAACGACTATTGAGCCGAACATTCCTCAGGATATGTACTGCAACCAAGTCGTCTTAGGAAATGCCTTCTTTGGATCAGATGAAATTAAAGAACGAAAGAATGGACAAATCGCTATTAAAATTGGAACAACTCTCGACAATTCTGACGTCACTACCTGGCTCTATATGGAACTCCATGAAAGCCGTAAAGCGAAACTCTCTGATCGAGTCCGTAAAGGACGTGGCGTATGCGTGCACGGCTACATCCGTGAATACCGCAAAGAAGGTGATACGTCACCATACCGTGCAATCGTTGCGAATGACTTCTCGACTCGAAAAGAAAGAGAGCGAAGTTCGTCAAGCAATCAAACGACGGGCACTGCGAAAGGCTATAGCGCTGCAGACGTTGATCCAACCCCGGACTACTAATGAATCCTGGCTGGATTAATACCCCAAAGGCTCCTTTTGTGAGCCTTTTTTAGTCTCCAAAATTTTCCCACATTTCTTATATATACTTCTTATATTTGTAGGGTCCAAGAATTACAAATATGACACTACAAGTTCTGCCTCCAGAATTACTTGAGGCTCCTAAAGATAAAATTGAAACTAGAGAACCGCAACCTTACTTCAAACCTAGCAGTCTTAAAGATGGAGAAAGTGAAGAGTTTCGTTTGCTCGGTTGCTATGAAACCGGACACGCCATTATGGGATGGCAGTACGCATCGGAGATTGAAGACCCTAAGACAGGTGACCTACGCTTTAATGGTTATGTCGTTACTCGCACTCATCCCGGTCATCCTTCTGATATTGCAAGGGAAACCGACTGGTCCAAACCTGATCGACCCAAAATCGACGGTACTTATGTGAAACCACGGCGATTCCTTGCCTGGGTCGCTACCTCCGCTGCTCGTGGTCGCCTTGAAGTTCTGTTTATTGAACAGAAGTCTCTGCGTGAACAACTGACTGAGGTTCTTCAAGAGATTGAAGACTATACTTGGACTGAAGATGGACTGGCTAATTTCTCGATTAAAATCAGCCGTAAAGGTGCTGGCCTTGAAACTACTTATAGCATCCTCCCTAAGGTTCGCAAAGTGCCAGAGAAAGTTAAAAAGGAATGGGAATCACAGAAAAACACTATCTGGTTGCCTAATTTCTTTGAAGGTAAAGATCCATTTGACGGTCGCCAGACTGATGCGAAAGGTCTACCTGCTGGTGGCACCGACAAACGTGGAGCACACGTAGGAACTACCACTAAAACTGATGCCAAACAAGAAGAAGAAACAGAGTTTTAAATTTAAATACTATTCAACTCATTCATAACATTTCAACTTAAGGAAGAATTCTAATGTCTAGCGTTAACACTGATGGCTTGCCTCCTGAAATGCAGGAGCGTATTGCTCAAATTATTGAAGGTGCCAAGCAAAAAGCTAATGCAAACGCTGCAGTCTCATCATCTACTCCGTCACCAGCTCCAGTAGCAGCTCCTCAACCTAACTTGATGGATCACACTATTGCTCTTCGCCAAGAAGTTGCTTCACTAAGTCAGCAAGTGGCCGCTATGGGTCAAGTAACTGAAGCTGTTGGTCAAGCTGTAGGTCAGCTATATGCCATGTTTCAAAGCCAGACCACACCTACAGATACGGGCGCAACGTATAGCCAGGCATTTCAAGAGCAGGTAAGGGAGGATGACTACTGAGGAAAGGCCGTACCGGATTCAAACTCCATCCGGTTATCGGAAATATCTCTGTAGTGGGTTGTATATGCCGTCAGTAACTACGGTACTGTCGGCTACTGAGACTGAAAAGTCTAAAGCCAGTTTGCGGACCTGGCAGCAAAACAATCCAGGTGCATTAGAAGAAGCCTCAACACGAGGTTCTGCGATACACTTGGGTTGCGAGAATTACTTGCGTGGTCTTGACCCAGGAGTCCCTGAGCAATACTCAGACTTTTGGAATGGAATTACACAATATCTCGACTGGTTCGATGTTCTCCATTGGAGCGAGCGTCCACTTCGTAAGGATTGGTATCATCTTCGTTCTGACGATAAAGAAGTTGCTTATGTTTGGAGCACCGAGCATCTTTATGCTGGTTGTCCTGATTTGATTGGGGAAATCGGTGGCGTCAAAGTCATCGCTGACTTCAAAACAAGCAATGGTCCCTATTCTTCTGTTTTCCCTGACAAGGGTGACCGTATGGGATTTGGAGGATGGAGAAAGTACACAAAGTGTGCTCAGCAGATGGCGGCTTACCGCCTCGCATTAGCTGAACGCACTGGTTATAAATGCGACGTAGCTTTGATAATCGTGTCTACGCCAGAAACCACTCAAGGTATCTTTATTGATACCGATCAGATGGACAGGCACGAAACAAAGTTTCTTCAACGATGTAAACAGTTTCATGATAAGGAGAGTGGAGAAACAGAAGATACTGAAAGTAGCAGTTAATAAGAACTGCAAAAACAAAACTGGCCCTGAGCTTGTAGCTCGGGGATGGTCAAACGTGTTAGTGAATCTTGAGTGGTTGCTTGGCTGGGTTCAATCTGGATACGGCTGGTGTGCCACTCATTTCCGTCACAAGCACCGAAAGGCGGACAACGCTGCTGGTAGCAATCTTATTGTGCTCGACTTCGATGGCGACACAACGCTCAATGCTTTTTGGGCTACCACAACAGCTAAAGAGTGGTGCCTTGCCACTTATACCTCTGCAAGTCACACCGATGAAGAGCATCGGTTTCGTGCTCTGTTTTTTCTTGAAAAGGATCTAGAGACCACCACTCAACACCGTGGTGCCTACTGGCTCATTGTCAATCGGTTACTTGCTGACCTTGGACTTGACGAACTCAAGGACAACTGTGGTCAGAAGCCAGAGCGCCTCTGGTATGGCAATACGTCTATGCAGACGCATCTCAATCCTGATGCTTCTGTCCCTGCCTTTCTTTTAGAAGACATTGACTTTGACGAGCCAACTGACTTTGAGGCAACCGATGTATCACCTACCGATATACAACGGTGTAAGTGGTTGCTACAAGAGTTTCTAGAGCCCACAAATGACGACGAATACGAGTCTTACTACGTACCCGTTATGGCTGCTTGTGCAGGCGTAGGTCACGTTCTCTTTGATGATTGGGTTGACTGGGTACTACGTGGTCATCACGGTCACAAAGAAGAAAACATTCGACCGTTTAAGTGGAAAGGTCTTGGCAAATATGCAGGACACACTAAACTTTATTCGCTAGCCAAAAAGCAAGATCCTAACTGGACTCAGCGGTTACCAATCACATTGCGATTTGGTGCTGCTGGTGGAGCTGTTGGCTACACAGAGACTGACCCGCCAGTCAGCTTTGACGAAATTATATCTAGCAACAAAGGAGAGACTATGGAGTTTGAGCCAGAGCCACTACCTGATGCAAAACAGGTAAAACGTAAAGGTCGTCCCAAAAAAAGCAATGACGACGCAGCTAAAGAGCGTGAGTCTGACGTAGACAAAGTCAGAACAATTTTATCTGGTCTACGAAAAAATCGTTTGACCAATGCAATTGAATACGACGACCCTAATGGAAAAGTTATTCAACTTGAAGGCAACGACCTAGACATCATGACCACCAAGCTCAGCTGTGAGCATGGTGTGTTTATTCCTGAGCCACGAATCAAGTCGGCTATTCAGTACGCAGCTGGTAAAAACAGCTTCTGCCCTATCACTAGGTACTTAGATGGGTGTGCTGCACACTCTAAAGCCCACCCTGAGTGGAATCGTATTGGTGAAGTTTTCTTAGGTAATAAGCATCAACTTGCCACGCTTGCAATGCAGCGAATGATGATTGGAGCTGTAGCTAGGGCTTATAACCCTGGCTCATCAATGTCTTGGCTGCCGATTCTTGTAGGTGCACAAGGTGTTGGTAAATCAATGTTTGCTCGAAACTTAGTGCCAGAAGCACTGTTCTCTGAGATCACAACACCTCTTGAGACGTTGATGAAAGAGCAATATCGCTTGCACGTTGCATGGTTGTTGGAATTACCTGAAATTGATAACTACTTCAATGTACGCAACATTGAAAACTTCAAAAACTTGATTACCAGTCGGATTGATGAGGTGCGTTATCCCTACGCTTCATTGCCCTCAAAGCTTCCTCGTCGCTTCGTAATGATTGGTACTACCAATCGTAATCAATTCCTCGTTGACAGTACAGGCAACCGTCGTTTTGTGCCACTAGAAATTGGTGGTAGATTTCAGATTCCATGGAAGCAACTTATACAAGAACGTGATAGTCTTTGGGCAGCGGCGGTTCATGCTTACCGCAGCGGAGTTGGATATGAATTCAACAGTGGAGAAATCGCAGCAATATCTGAATACATTCAAGAGTTTGGTGATCCCGACCCTTGGCTTGACAAGATTGCAGCGTATGTCGCCATCCGTGAGGAAGTTACTGCCGCTGATGTTCTGACTCATGCGTTGGAACTGGATCCTCGGAACCAGTCACGACGTGAAGGTAGACGTGTTGCTGATGTTCTTCAATCAATGGGATGGCGTCGATTAGTAACTAGCCGTAAAGACGCATCGGGTAAATCAAAGTCTGTTCGAATTTGGCAACGTCCTAAGGATGATCCAATCGACGAAACTCATATTCTCAACGATTTCTAAACTCTCACAATAACTAATTAGGTATTAATATGAAGTCATCTGACATCCAGATTGGGCTGCGTGTGCGTTGTGCCCAAAACCAAATGACCGCTTTGATTGTTGGTCGCCCTGAGTATTACACTCCTAGGGCTAAACTTGTTCGTATTAAATATGAAAACAGTACGCGATACGAATATATGATTAATCATCAGCTCGAAGCCCTACCTGTTGAAGAGCAGTATCCAGCACTTGGCGGTTCTTATGTGAAACCTGAAGGAGATTTCTAATGGCTGAAGCTCAACCCTCAAAAAAAGTAGGAGGTCACGCTTACGGAAGGCGTGTCAAGCAACTATCTAATACAGCTGAGGAGGGTGAGCTATGTCTATATACTGGTCACTCTTTAGGTAGATTTTCAACTCATAGTATGCGTTACGACAGTCATCAGGCTTGCGTACGTTGTGTAGCCGGTGCTCGTGAAGGTCGTCTGTCTTTTGATATTACTAAGCTCCTAAAAAAGAACAGGATAAAAGCTCTAAAGTTTTGGTCTCAAGTCGATATTGGCGACCCTGACGAATGTTGGGAATGGAAAGGAAACATTAACAAACGAACTAAACAACCTCAATTTGCGTGGCGACGGCATGGAATCAGCAGTTCTACACAGCACCATCCTCAGCGCGTTGCTATGTGGTTTACTTGGGGTGATCTTGGATTTTCCGGTGTTAAAACTACTTGTGGCAATAAGTACTGCTGCAATCCTTTTCATCTTATTCCGCAAAATGTTGGAGTCTTTGTAGATCACGATAGTTATCTTGAAAGCTTTGAACTTGCTTGTGAACTGCATACTCTCCGTCAACAGGTGGCTGAGTTTGTCGTAGAGCAAGCAATGAAGGAGCAAGAAAAGCTGGAAGCTATGGAAGACTTGAGTGGTCGTGAAGAGCTGCTGCTTGACCCTTCTACTCACTTTGATGAGAAGTTTGAAGCAGTGATGGTTGATATGCTTCAAGGTCGTCACGCCAGTCAAATTAATTCATCCGGCACTGGTTTAAATCAGCAGCCAGAAGAACATGAAACTGATGATGATAACCCCACACAAGACTATTAATTTATTTATCCTTATACAAGAGTCATTACATTATGTCTAGACGAACTGATCTGCTTCAGCAGTTAATTAGGTCTGATAAGTGGGGTGAAGAGAAGACGCAAGAACAAAAATTTCTTGCAGCTACAGCTGAACTTATTCTTACTGACTTAATCAACATCGCTATGAATGGAGTCGAGCGTGACGGCGCTGGTTCTCTAATCATTAACCTGCAGAACGACTCAACCACTTTTATGTCTGGTGATGCTATTGAATATGACCTCGCACAGGCTGAACGGATGGAAGACGAGGATATTCTTGAATTCCTGCGTGGTTTGATGAAAGAGATTGATGAAAATGACTGGTCAAAAAATGTACTAATTACCTTGATCAGTGATGCTGGAACAAGAACATTTGCAGTCGATGCAGGAGGGAGCCAAGAAAGCTTCCGAACGGTCGCAGCAGAATTTACAGAATAAACTTGCCGAAAAAGGGTTAAAGCTTCCGCTCTACCCAACACCTCAGCTCATTGAACGAGCACGTCAGGTGATGGGAAGCATTGACTTTGATCCCACCTCGGACCCTGTGCAGCAGGTGCTTGTAGACGCTACATCTGTACCGTCACTAGAAAGCAATCCTCTTAAGGAGCACTGGCACGGCAATGTGTGGGTAGCTCCGAAAGGTGCTGTGCGTAATACACGTGTGTGGTTGAACAAAACCATTAACGAGTATCGCAATAACTATATCAACAGTTTTGTATTCTTTACTAGTGCTTCTGAGATTATTCGTGCTACCCCTGTTATTTGGGACTATCCTGTATGCATTCCTTTCAGGAGAGTTAAGCAACTTCGCGCTACAAGCAAAGGTTTTGAATCTGTTTGCCCAAGTACATGGAATGTCCTTATTTATGGACCTCCACTTGATGCTGCCATTAGCGACATCGATAAAGTCACTCTCTTCTACAATTCATTCCGTGATATTGGTCGTGTAATTTATAATGAATATGCTGGTGATAATTGGGCTAAAGACTTAGAACACTACGAAGAACGTAGGGGAGAGGTTTGATGAGCCGTCACATTGCACCGTCTTGCTTCTACGACTTACCTTCTGGTGTGCGTGTTCATCCATGTCGTCTTATCCATAAGGATGGAACCTTAATGTGGAAGCACGCACTACTTCAAAACAATGAGTTTGTCTGTCTCCCCGAAGAGCACGCACACGAAGCGCACATAATAAAAACTGCTCAACGTGTAGAAGAACTTAATTCTTGGATTTCACAAGATTTGGATCCTTGGGAATTTTTGAAACCTATTATGTGGTATGCACCTGGTACACCTTACCTGTCTGAAGGTATTGCTGTTTATCTCAAGCACACATCTTTGCCGACTAATGTTGTAATGAATTTCCTAGAAAAGCACTTGCAAGATCATGAGACATTAAAGCAAGTAGAAGACTTTATCTTTTTTCGCCGCTGCTAATGCGCCCTATCGGGCGCTATGTAGCTTTACGATAAGACGATCTAAATACCAACGAGCCTTTTTGGCATCTTCAGTTGGATTGTCTTTGAGCCACAAACGGAGGAGGTACTTCAGAACCTGTGCTTGTAGCATTCCGACTGTAGGTTCAGGTGAATCTTTGATTGCATCTTCGATAATATCAATTACTTCTAGCCGCCCACTTGTGTAATGGCTGGGACTATTTACCCTATCGTCAATTACAAGTTGATCCATATTTTCTCCTGATTGAGCAAAATCGGTTACGTAATCTCCTTTGTCTGTAGGATATCCATCTAGACAATCAAATGTTTGTTTAAAATTTTCCATGTATGAATCAAAGGATTCATACTCTTTTTTAAATTTGTCGTAATCCATGTATCGCATTCCTGTGATTCACTACCTAATATAAGAATAAATGTCTGATAACGTGATATGACCTCTCCAAAAGGTGATCCAACATATATAAAGAACAAAGATAAATACTTTATTGAAGTAGCCAAAGTTGTTGGGTCCGCATCTACTCATCCTGCTTGTCCTGGTGGGTGTGTCGTAGTACGTGATCGTGAAATTCTTGGTGACGGTCGATCCCTACTTACTGATAGCAAAGTAGAAATCGATCCTGTCTGTTATGCCATTGCCGCTGCTTGTAAACGTGGCACACCAATGACTGGTGCCTTTATTTATACAACTCGCTATCCGTTTTCTGCATCTATTTTTCAGGCTTACATCATGGGAGTTCGTAAAATTATCGTGCTTGCTCACGAATGGGAGCCTTATTACAAAGATGAGTTCCGAAGAGCTGCACGATTAGCACGAGAACTAACCATCGCCGTTGAGCCCTTTTTTGAAAATGCAGATCCCCGTTTTTCCGTCAACTCTTACGCAGAGCAAGAAATTGATGAAAGCCTCTACCCAGATTCAAACCCTCATGCAACAGACGAGTTTGACGCCAAGGATACTAAGGAGATCCTCGATGACAACTGAATTACTGTTTGACATTGAAAGTACAGGATTATTGCGGCAAGGTTCAACCATTCATTGCATCGTAATGCGGAATATGACTAATGTAGATAATACAGAAGTTTTTGATCATCAGCCAGAACGTGCTGTTATACAGGGTGTGAAGGCTCTTGAACGCGCTGATGTACTAATTGGACACAATATCATTAGCTATGATATTCCGTTACTTAAAGAGCAATTTCCAGACTTTACACCGAGAGGTGATATCGTGGATACTCTTGTACTTTCTCGCCTATATTATCCTCATATTATTGATAGAGATTATGAAAGACGCCCTCAAGGAATGCCTCAACGTATGTACGGTAGGCATAGTCTCGAAGCGTGGGGATACCGCTTAAAGTGTTTTAAGGGAGACTACGGTAAAGGCCCTGATGCTTGGGATACTTATACACCTGAAATGCTTGACTATTGCATTCAAGACACTCAAGTAACAGTAAAACTATACGAACTACTGCAAAGGAGAATGGAAGATTATGCTTAAAAAGAATGACCCTCTAACTCACAAAGAAGTTGCGGCTGCAGCTGATATATTTTTTCCACTATTTAACGAAGTACATAGTCGAATGCCTGATGGTGCAACGACTGAAGATACTTTAAAGGTTATGGAAAGCGTTGCCAAACTTGGTCATAAGACTCGTGAGGACAAGCTGCTCAAAGAAAAATCACTTACTTTTGGATTCAATAAGGAAGACGACAATGTATCTAACTGACAAAGAAGTAGAAATTTATCAATGGATTGATGCCTGCCCTGAAGCCTGTTTTTCTTACAAAGAAAAAGACGGAACAATCGTTATTGAAATCAAACTAGAAAATGATGATTCCTGATTACGTCGCACTCGAAATGCGTATGGCGGAACTGATGTCTCAGCAAGAGGCGTCAGGCTTCCGCTTTGATATGGAGGCTGCTGTGCGTGTGCGTAGCGAGCTTCAAACCGAGTTCGACGAGCTCACTAAACGCATTACTGCTACGTACCTGTACGTGCCTGGCAAGGTGTTCACACCTAAACGGGCAGACAAGAAGAAGGGCTACGTAGCTGGTGCTCCTATGACACGGCTGACTGACTTCAACCCAACATCACGTCAGCACATTGCTTGGGCACTGCAGACCTTCCGTGGTGCTCGTTTCACTAAGGTCACCGACACAGGCAAGCCAAAGGTTGATGAAGCGACTATCTCTGAGGTTCGTGACCTTGCACTGTCTCAGGGCAACCAAATCCTGCACAACGAGTGCGAGATGTTTATCCGTCTGCTGACGCTACAGAAGTGGCTGGGGCAACTGTCGGAGGGAACCAACTCTTGGTTCAACTCTATTGAGGGCGATGGTTGCATCCACCACTCCTGCACACTGGCGACACAGACGGGACGAAATGCTCACCGTGGTCCGAACCTTGGACAGGTTGTGAGCGCACCATGGGCAAGGGAGTTGTTCGTTCCTCATCCAGGAATGGTAATGGTTGGCTGTGACCTTGAAGGACTAGAGCTTCGCTGCCTCGGTCATTATTTGAGCAAGTTTGATCAGGGAGCGTTTGCTGACGTTGTGCTGAACGGTGACATACATCAGCAGAATGCTGACCGTGTGGGATGTACTCGCAAAGAAGTTAAGACCCTCACGTATGCGTTCATCTATGGTGCCGGTGACCAGAAACTTGGTCATAGCTTGCGTCCTGAACTGTCTGACAGTCAAAAGAAGCAGCTAGGTCAAGAGCTACGTCGCAAGTTCCTTGACGCAATCCCTGGTCTTGAGCCTTTGATTGATGCAGTCAAAGAGCGTGTACGTACTAACAATCGACTGCGTGGTCTTGATGGTCGTCCCATCTTTTGTCGGGCAGAGCACGCCTCGCTTAACTACCTCCTGCAGTCAGCTGGAGCGATTTTGAGTAAGAGGTGGCTCGTTATTGGTCAAGATATGCTCGATGAAGCAGGTTTGACATACGACAGAGACTACACCCGTTGTGCCTACGTGCACGATGAACAGCAGTTTTCTGTTATTCCTACTGAAGCGGACACTGTTGCTCGTCTATTGGAGCAAGCAGCACTGCGAGCAGGGGAGTATTACAACTTCCGTGTACTAATTACAGCTGTTGCTGACGTTGGTGCTAACTGGGCAGCAACGCATTAGTCCAGCTTGATACAATTAATAGATGGAAGATCTACCGCAGGTATCTATTACTATGGATGAAAGAGCTGTTAAGGCTATTCATCAAGCTGTCTGCTGGACGTTACAACACTGGTCTGGTCAAGGGGATATTGACCAAGAGGAACTATATAACTTGCGACCTTTTCTACAAGGTGCTATTTTTGAGTTTATATATCAAAGAGAAGTTAAATAGTTCGCCGTGAACCGGCAATAATTGAACCTTTAGCCTAGATAAAATAGTATTACTGCTCAATAACTCTAATGGCTGATAAAAATACACGGTTTGCTACAGAAGCACTGTTAAAAAATGGCGTGACTTTTGATAGCCAAGGTAAGCCACAATTGTCACCTACTGCTAACAAAGTAATGGACGCATACCGTAAGCAGCTTGGGGCTCAAGACAACGTTAATATTTCTCGTTTACCTGGAGAAATGGGTGGTGTAGCTTGGAGCCCTACACAAATTAGTGTTACTGATAACGCTGATGTTAGAGTACTTGCTCACGAACTTACTCATACTACTCAGCCAGAAATTACTGGAGTAGGAAAAATTAAAGGTGTACTCTCAGGGCAGCCTGTTACAGCTGCTCCATTAGGTTATTTAGATGAACCATTAAACAAACTAACACGTGCTGTGACTAAGCCTACCAAGTCAGACTTGCTTAATAGTTATACGCATCGAGTTCAAAAGACCTTTGAATCAGAAGTAGATGCTCAAAGAGGTATGAAAGATTTAATACAAAAAGTAATCCCTTCTTATAATCCTGAAGCACGTAAGTCAGCGCCAGGTGAATTTGAAAGTGGTAAAGCTCAAGGTGCTGATGGTTGGAATTATTCAGCTTATCCTGCTAGCTATATGGAAAAAGCTATTAATGAAGCAAGGCGCTTAGGACGTAACGACAGTGACTTTAATTCAAACGTAGCAAAAACTAGATGGGATTACAACACTTATATGAAAGATAAAATGGGAACTACGTATTCACCTAACCCTTACAAATAGTTCGCCGTGAACCAGTAGCAATAGCTACAATAAATACATACGTTCATCCCTGAAAGATGGGACGCAAGTAGGTCAGAGACTGAAGGAACGGGAAATTTCACCTCATTATGGAGTTTCCAATGAACACACTCAACATCATCCGCCGTCAAATCGAAAAGGCTGAGGCAAATCGTATTGCCCAACTTTCCCACTGTGCATACCGTGGCAATAAGTGCCAAGTGCACGTGCCTGGTGAGCCTGTGCATGGCACCTTTGTCTACCGTGGTCGTACTTACACCAAGTGAGTTACAACTAAATAACTGTCTGGCCTCCCTATCGGGAGGTCATTTTTTTGTTTTTTATTATTTATAATTGAATCTGCGGTAGGTATTAACCGCTATACATAACTAGTTACTATTATGAAATCTTTTATTCTTGCTGGTCTGCTTTTGGGCTCCGCTCCCGCAATGGCAGGTGTTTATGGAAACGTTGAAACCAACGCTGGTGTTACTGGCAACGATGGTTATCAAGGCGCTACTACTGAAATTCATCTAGGTGCTGAAGGCGGTATCGGCCAAGCTACGGTTTACGTACAGGGGGGTCCTGCTCTGGTAGCTGTTAATGGTGTCGATGGTGCTGAACTGGAATATAGCGGTAAAGCTGGTATTGGTATTGATATTGGTGAGCGCACCAATGTTTATGGTGAAGTCGCTTTCCAGACTATTGAACGTGACTTTGATGGCAATACTCCACTGGGACTTAAAGCGGGCATTAAGCACAACTTCTGATCCACAATAAATACCACCTCCCTAACGGGGGGTTTTTTTATTGCTCTTTTTTAAACATATCTCCTTTACTGCTAGGAGGTCGGATTGAAAATTCTGATTGCCTATTTTGTCCGTAGTTACGAAGCCTTGCTTGCTGAGCTGCAATGCCTACTGTGAATCCGCCTGTACCTGGAGTACGAGTAGTTGTATTCATTGGTCGAGACTGCTGATAAGCCATTTGACCTCTACGTCCGCGAGCACGGGCAAGGGCAGTAGCACGCTGGCTGTACTCTCCACTGTTGTTGTAGTCGCTCTTGTCTTGGTCGCTGAGATAGCGCCTATCAACAGGTTTGTTTCTTAAGCCAGCAGATCTCACGTTATTACTACAGCTACTTATCTATTATACGAGAGGATTACTGAAGTACCCCGTATGAGGTATTACGTGCCCGTCGCAGATAAGTTTGTCTAAAAAGTAAAGATCTGATTCTTTCAGTTCAATGTGATTGTCATATAGCCATTGCCACGCACTGAAGTATTCTTCTAGTGACGCTGATTCTTTGCTGCCAAATGCTAAATATTTAGCACGCTTGACGTTCACAGTCCTAGTTGATTGTTGATTTTTTGAAGGCTTGATGCCATTGGCATCATCATTCTAAGTGTCTGCTGTGAAATTGTTTTGTTATTATCGTCCATTTTATTTTTAAGTTCAACAAGAGTTTCGGTATGCTGAACTTCCACTGTTTTTATTGCTTTTTTAACTTTGTAATCAGTAAATTTAAGACCAAGCAATAGTGCGAGCACTGGTCCTACAATGTATTCCATATTGATATCAATAACTGATTGAAGTCTAACTAAAATTAAAACGCCATAAGACCATCATCATCTAAATCATCGTTTTCATATTCTTGATCATCGATAGATGTAGGAAGATCATCGTCAGCCATCGTGAGGAGCTCAACAAATGTCTCCTCACTAATGATTTCAGGAAGTCCTTCTTGTTGCTCGTCAATTTTAAAAATAATACCGTTTTGCATTAGTGTGCGTTGAACGCCATTCTTTTGTTCCATACGAGACTTAAGCAGGCGCAAGGCAGTTTTCTCCAAAGCTGGGCGGCTCATTTTGCTCACCTCGTATCTCGCTCTCGTTAATGCAAACCTTTGTTCGATAGTCAGTTGCTCCATCACCTAATTCTTCCTCGATAAAACGTCTGTTTGAAATCCATTCTTCTATAAGCTCTTTGGCAGTTTCATTATAAAAATCTTGCCTTTGGAACCAGTTTAACCATTGCTCACTGCCTTTTGAGTGATTACAAGAGTGACAGGCAGGGATCAGGTTACTTCGCAAACTTGATCCCCCCTTGCTCTTGGGTTTCAAATGGTCCAATGTTGTAGCTCTGTTGCAGCGGCAATAGGCGCATAATCCGCCCCAGCCATATTTAATTGATTTTCGAAACTTACGTTTGGCTTGGCCTTTAGACAAACAATCTAGGTGAAACATAAGGTCTCCCCAGTCTTCAGCAATACCCATACAAGTTGTGGTTTGCAACTGGCTTAACTCTAACTGCTAAATGATTCTTATTGTATGTATTTATTTTTGTGGCAAAAGTGCTTCGCGTACTGTCTTAACTGCAAGGTCATCAAGCTTATTCTCAGTAAGCGAAGCGAGTTTTTCTAGTAGTTCTACAATCATTTTTTTAACTGACTCGGAAGTAATAAACCGCATCAGAATAGGTTTGATGATTAGCAACATGATGATTATGCAAACTTGCCTCCATTCTACTAACTAAAAAACTACGCTAACTACGCTATTAACTATAAACTGCTATAAAAATACCACTAGTACAGAACCAGGGTTATTTAAATAATCGATATATAAAAAACTACGGTAGTTACTGTAGCTTTTGTAGTTCTCTGATCAAAATTTCTAAAGGAAACTTACCGTACTTGTCTGTTCTTTCATTCCGTGCATGTCCTAACAGGCGTTTTAGTGTGGCGCTATCTGCATTGGCAAGGCGCATTCTGCTCGTAAAACTATGACGTAGCGTGTGTGCTCCGTGCCCCTTTGGCAACCCAAGGTTTTTATTGAAATTTTCGCTCCAGCTTCTACCTGGAAACCTTGCCTTCGACATTGTTAAGTTGCGAACGTAAGGAATGCAGGCAGGGTGGATAGGTACTTTCCTTATTGACGCATTATTTTTTAACGCACGGTTCGGTTGGTGCTTAAGATCGAAGTAGGGGATATGAGCATCCAAATGGATGTTCTCGGGATATATCCCCGCTAACTCTCCGATACGCATTCCTGAGTACCAGAGGCACACGAAGTAAGGGTCATCGTGGTAGTACTCGTAGAACTCCCAGGGATACAGCTCAGGGTCCCTGTCCTCGCTGTCTAGCCCGTCATCCGCGTCAAGCCAAGGATTGTCAGCTTTCCTGCCTTTAATCAGCTTCCACTTGTAACCCTTTTTCCATGTTGACTTGAGGTAACCAATACGCATCTTTAGTGTACTTTCTGAGAGCGTATCCATACCTTCAATTCTGTAATCCATGACGATTTCATGGTCTACTTCATTGACATCAACAAACTGAATGGGTTTGATGCATTTGTTCCACGTAGTCCATGTGGACTCTGCTGGTTTGTAGAGCTTTTGAAGTTTCTCAATTAATTTGAGAGTGTTCATTTGGGTCATCGTGGGGTTATAAGCAACGCCTATCGATAACCTATTGAAAAACCCCAACAAATGTGGGGTTAAGTAGGAAGAACGGAGAGGGTGGGATTCGAACCCACGGTCTAGGCGTCGCTAAGCGTAAGTTAGCACGTCAACCTCACTTGTCTCATAAGTGGTCTTTATGACCAGACACCCTTAGTTTTCCACAGGCTGGATGGCCCGGAACGATTGAACAAAGTTTTTTCAAGCGTGCATCTTCCTTTTCTTTTGCCGGAGTCAGATCAGTCACAGGCCACTTACTAGTGGTTGTGAGTGTTTTCCATACACGTTTGAAGTAAGTCATGGAATCATCTCCGATGCTTTGCTGTCTTTTTAGCTATATCTTCTGGTTGTTTGCTGTGCTGCTTGCCTTTGCGAATGGCTGCACGCTTTTTGGCTGTAGACCTTGCATATTCTTTATCGCTCAGTGACTCACGAGCTTTCTTCGGCAGATAACGCTCACCAGTAGCGTTCTTACCTTGGGTGGAGTTCTTACCAGACTTGGTGCCCCACTCTTCTTTGGTCCAACTGTCTAAGGACTTTTGTGATTCCTTCTTAGGCATTAACGCATACCACTTACTGAACCTGGCATAAATGTGCCTGAGACTCCTGCATCCATCTGGGCTTTCTGCCTTGTTAAAAATGCTTCTGTTTCAGGATCTGCTACAAAAGGAGTTAATTCATTCTCAATAGCGTCAGCATCTGTCTTATACAAATGATATTTGTAAGTTTCAGGTGCATCGGTTTCTACTAATGAAGGAGCTGCTTTATAGCCGTGCTTTTCAGTTACCCCTTTAAGAGTCCCATCTGCCATTGCTTGGGGAAAAATCAATTCTGAAAGAAGTAGACTTAGAGGATTTCCTTTAAGTATCGCTCCGGCTTTTCGAACACCTCCTACAGCTTCTTGTCCAACAGGACTGTTAACAAATGAACGAGCTGGATCAAGAATGTCTGGACCGCGTTGTGTAACTGAAATTAAATTAGGCATTAGTTTTTGTAGCCTCCTCCTTTTGCTTTGTATTCTTTAGCCATCATCTGAGCTTTACGCGCAGACCACTGCCCAGGCTTACCACCTTTGCTTCCAGCCTTGATGCGGTTGAAGATGGACTTACGCAAGCCAGGCTTGGTGTAGTTGCCTGCCTCGTTTACCCGAGACTTAGCTTTTGATTTCGCTTTAGATCTACTTTCGGCTGACATAGCTTTCTATTAGTTGTGGACCATGACTCATCCCACCTTTTGGTTGGGCTGGATATTGTTCAGGTTTCTTGGCACAGCCCTGTCCAGGATTGACATAGGGCATTAACGCTTGCCCCGCCATACGAGTGGGGAAGTCGTTGTCCATTATTTGTTCTTTTTCTCGAAGTGCTTGCGAAGACCTTCAGGCATCTTTGATGTGTCTGTTTTACCTTCTTTTCCTTCTTTATCTTTTACCTTACTTTTAGCTTCTTCCTTCTTTTTTTCAAAGAATTCTTGTGCTTTTTTGTTAGACATCAGTATTATCCTTAGACTTATCTATTTTAGCGTTTTGATCTTTCTTTTTAACTTGCTCTACACGTGATATTCCGTAGCTAGCAAGCACTGTAGTTACAAGTGATGAAATAAAAGCAGCATCAACATTTGATGCGTAGCCTAAATATGTGGCAGTCAACATTGCCAAAGCCCAACTTAATACTCCTGCTGGCACTAAATTTTTCATTAGTGACGTTAGGATATTCTGCTCTTCATCCTTATCCATAATTTACAATTGGGGTGTAGAATGGAAGCCACAACATGCGTCGCCTATTACTATTATTGCTTATTCCAGCTCCTGTTTTTGCACAGTCTGTAACGCCTAACTTTACTACTGGGACTATGACCCAGACGGTTACTGCTACACAAACCATTGAAGAAACTTCTGTTATTGAGCGTTTCGGTGGTGCTGTCAACACGTGGAATGGAGACAACGTTGAGCCAATTGAAACTGGAACTAACGGTGTTCAAGATGATGCTACAGGCGAAGATATTGTTCAAGCACTTGAATTTCAAGTTGTTGATTTGGCAAAACCATGGCAATTGGAAATAAACACACGAGAAGCTGGGTTGGTAGAAACTGTCAACACCACAAGAACTATTCAAACGGATACGGTTACAAATACCTTGTCGGTCTTTTCTCAATAATTTTTTGCGTACCTGCTTATGCTGAAGGTACTACTAGTGTTGCTGCTAATCCACAGGCAGCAATAACTGGGTCAGTGGCTAATCAAGCGGTTCAAATTAATCAAGGTTCTCTGAGTACGCAGTCGTTTGGTAGCGGTATTTATTGTAATGGATCAGTCATTTCTTTCACACCATATTATTTGACTACTGAAAATTATGGTGGAACATATTCAAATAGCAATAATACGGGGGCGCAAGTTTCAGTTTCTATTCCTCTTGACGGTGGTGCTGTTGAGCGTTGCAAGGCTTTAGCTCAAATTCAAATTGAAAAAGGACGCCTAGATTACGAACTAGTGCGGATAAAAGAGTGCATTAATATTTTTGAAAAAGGCTTTACAATCCATCCTTCCAGCGAGTTCTACCCGATATGTGCAGATGTGATACCCGTCGCTGCCTTGCCCAAGTCTGAGGTGGGGCAGTCTTCCGTAACTTTGCCAGCTTCTTCAAAGCAGCCTTAATTACTGGCTTGGAAATACTAACGATACGTTTAAACAGGTCACCTGCCACCATCGTTGCTCCAACAGACACAACTGCTGCGGCACCTGCTGTTGTGACAGCGGTCACCATAATTTCTTGCTTTGGAACAGGCATCTCAAATCCACCTGGAAGTTCTATCGTTTCTACTTGAGATTCAACTTCAGGTTCATACGGAGTAAAAGGTGGTAGTGGAGGCAATGGAGTTCTCATTCCATCTACCAAATTCAGTATTTCTGGAGGAATCCCTGGTTCTGGTTTCTCTGGCTTTGGTTCCTCTTTCTGCTTGTCCGGTTTATCTTCTGCTTTAGATGATTCTTTCTGTTGCTCTGGTTGCGGATTTAACGCAGGTACGTCTTCTCTGTATATAGGAATAGGTTCCCACGTTGGCAGTTGTAACTGCGGGGGAGCCAACGGCATTGATGGAATCAAAGTTGATTGAGGAACTTCGATTGGTGGTGGCAACCTTAGGTCCACTTGTCACCACTTGGCTTTATCAGCCCAGTACGCAGCCGACATCTTACCCTTATTAATGTTTTTACGATGACGTGCTTTAAACGAAGCACGCTTACGCTTCATCTTTTCCGATTCACCTGCTTTTGGCTTACCAGCAGTCTTAGCACCCTGCTCACCGAAGCGGATAAGTTTCTCTTTACCACCTTCTTTTGCCAATACAACGTGTGACTTTTTAGGGTGATCAGGTGTACGACGCGGTTTATTAGGGGTCAAACTATCTTTCAGCTTTTGCCCTGCCATACGCTGTTTAGCCATAGCAAGATATAACAGTCTTTAACTATTTTACATTGTCTAGAGGATCATCTTTTCCAGCAAGTATTGCTACTGATCGTTTATAAAAAAACGAATCTGTTTTACCTGCTTTTTCTAAAGCATCTTTGACTTTACGCCAATTGTCGATTTCAGTTTTGTCCATCGGTAGTTGCAAGAAAGTCCATCTCAGCGTGCATTTGATCACTTAGCGAACACACCTGAGCACACGCACCAAGGATTAAACCACGCTGATTTGGAGTCAACTCTTTAGCATCCTCAGCATCTTCGGCTAGTACTTTGCCAATATCTCCTAGACACATAATAATGGCTGGGAGTCCCCATTTCTCAACAAGATTATGCATGACAGACAAGAGAGGGTTATCGCCTCCTTCAACAGCTTCCCAAAATGCTTGCCGTTCTTCCGTCGTCATAACTATTTATAACCGGTAGCTATATTGTAAACGTAATTAACTATGTAATGGCAGAAATAGCTTCTGCTTCTGTCATTCCTGATGCAACCAAAGCAGCAATGCACTTGTTTCGCATTGATGTGTAAGATTCAACGGGATAATACTTATTGTTTACAGGATTAAAACCAACAGGAATGTAGTTAGGTTGTACAGTTAGCTCGTAGATACCTAATTGTGGAATGTGTGTGGATGCACCGTATTTTCTACCTAGTTCGAGACTTTCGATAATCCTATTCTCAGGCTTGTAGTAGTATTTCATCAGACTATTTAAGAAGGTTCAGTGGGCCAAGTAATTGCATGAGGAAACCCTTCAGTATTAGGAAGGTCTCGGAGTTGCTGACGATAAGTTGCCCAAACATCCCTATCCCATGGTGCATCAGATACCATCCGATAATCAGTGGCTAAAAGATAAGCATCTCGCTCAGCTCTTACTTTTTCTGCAATGATAATGTCGTACGCTGTTTCTACAGGCAGCTCAGGATTTAAACAACGCAAATCGTAAGATTCAAACTTTTTTTGTGCAGCGTTGAATTGTTCTCGGTTCATGATTAACTAAATTGAGGAGCTAAATCGTTGCCATTAATATCTTGTAAACGCCACCATGTCCAACCAATTGAACTAGACTGGTTTGAGCTTCCGCCAGTTTTAGCGGTACTAAATTGAATACTACGAATGTCGCTAAAGAAACGTACCACAATAGTACCAGGTGAGGTTGAGCCATCGGCTACGCCATCAATAATTATGTAATCGGTATTAAGTACAGCTGAAGTAACACCACCAGAACCATCATCTTTCATTGCATTCGTGAAAGTAAAAGTAAAATTAGGAGTAACGCTAGAGCTTATTACATATCCAAATACAAGACGAGTATTTTCAGCGTTTGTAAAAGCTAAAGTCCAAGAGTCGCCAAATGGATCGCTGTCCCATAAACTAGCATCGAAACCAATTCTGGTAAGGCTACTGCCTGGAGCAGCGTTAGTTTTATTAATTTGATACGGCCTTTCGTTCCAGTATTGAGTTAATGTTGCTCCTGCCATGCCAGCAGTATTAATTTGATTATGATTTTCGTCATAAAGATTCCACCGGGTCCCCTCACTAAAGGCTGTAAATGCTATTGTTGGTTGTGCATTTAACCTAGCCGCAATTACACTAGAGTAAGGGCTAGAAACAGCTGTACCAGATAATGTTCCATTGTATTTAACTCGTACATAATAGGTTTGATCTGCATTCAAAATAATGTTAGATCGATCTGTTTCAGACAATGTTTGATTACCTGTAGCATAAGCCTTGGTATCAATCATTGGTGAAGTAAATGCGGCATCTGTAGATACTTCCCAAGTTGCAGAAACTTTAACAAAATCAGTTCTATTAACTTCAAAATTACTAGCAACAAATCTCATTGATGTCATCTGCCGTGGTATAGCAGTGCCAGCAGTGTCTTGTACTGGTGCTGTAATAACTGGCGTAGTAATTACACCCGCAGGTGGCGGTGTCAAAGAATTAGAAATTGCTGTGTCAGTTCCAGCTCCATTAGTTGTCTGTAGTTGAAGCTGAAGAGTTGTACCTTCAGGAAGTTCAGTATCAGGAGCATTACCTGAGGGTAAGGTGGCTGGAAAAGTAATAGTATGAGTTTCACCAAGACCTTGTGAAACATAACCAGGATCGGAAGTAACCAAGTCGCTTACATTACCAACACTATCAATAGTCAAATATTTAGTGACACTTGTACTAGTTGTACGTGCTGTACTAACAACAACATCTCCAGCTGACCATTCACCTGAAGTAATCAATTTAAATGATCCATTAGAGTAGTTAATATTTGCAATTACTCCACGGTATGCAGGATTATTTTCGTCACCTTGTTTGGCAATTGATTCAGTATTAGACCAAGCTGATAGATTCGATGCAGTGGTAATTGTAGCTGTTTGATCACTTACTTTTGTATGAAGCAACCACAGTGGTGAACCGGCTATACCACCACTATTTGTTTTTAAGCCAAATAGTTTTACATTTAAACCAATAGCAAGACCGTAAGTCTCCCACATATAACCGTGACTAGTAGCAAAAGGGTAAAGTTCAGCCCTTAAAAGAGTCCAATAAGCTCCATCTGAAGTAGATTTATAAAGATGTAGAACAGTACTAGTAATGTGAGCGCTATAGTATAGTACGTTATCGTAATAAGCTAACCCATAACGTTCAAAACCAGCAGGTAATTGTCCTTTGCGATCAAGTTGCTGCGTTAGTGTATTCCATTTATATAGATCTAGAGTGTAAGGGTTGTTTGTTGTCTTAATAATCAAATACTGACCATTGACTCCAAAATCATAACCACCGAAAATATTTGCCGTATTAGTAGAATAACTACCATTGGTAACCCAAGACTGCATTGTAGCAGTACCATCACCTGTTGTTGAAAAAGCAGAAGTTTTTACTTCCAGAGTAGTTCCTAATCTAGTTATTGCAACAACATTATTATTTACATGGTCGTGGAAATGAAAACAATAAACACCACCTGAAAATACTAAAGTTTCAGATGACCAACTTGCACTACCAGCGGAGCCAGAGTTATACTTACCACCTGAAAATGTACCTAAAGAGCTATAGTAATAGCTCCCATTCTTTCTCATCTTAACAATAGTATTGCCGTCAGAAGTATACATAGTATCTGTCGCAGTAATTATACTATTTGTCACATCATCTGCAACCCAAATTACCCCTGAATTAGTTTCAGCACCATGAAAAGGAGAAAATACTACACCATTTTTATAATTGAATTTAGCCTCTCCTGGATCACCAGTACCTTGAGACGTTATACTGTATAAATTAAGATGTGGGGAATCTATATCAACGAATTGTGAAATTCTAATTGTCCCACTGTTCGAGTCATTCCTTTCAATTATCTGAAATCTTGGGAACAAAGGATCATTGATAAAAATAGGTTGATACATATAATTGCCGCCACCAAGTTGTGCTTGGGGTCTCATCCCTTCGATTGGAGTATCAAACTCATTAGTAGTAACAGAGTTAGTAACAGTATCTAAAGATTCATCAAGAGGTGTAGGAATATCAAGCACTGCTGTTACAGTCCCCTTCAAAGCCTTTGTAGTGGTCGGTGAACCAGACTGCTGCATAGTTACCGTTCCAGTAAAACTAGAACTAGTAAAACGATCATTATCAGTAGTATCGTCATCAACTATCGTAAAATTATCAATTACACCATTAGTTGCACTTGCTGATGCTGCTGCCCATTGAGAGCCATCCCATAGTTGAAGTTCTTGATCATCTGAGTTGTAAACAAGGTCACCGGTTGCTGGTGATAAAGCATCCCGTTCTGCTGTTGTATATGAACCAGGGTTTATCTGTTTAAACAATCCTTTTTTGTCATCGTTAATGACAACTTCTCCTTGTACTTTAATCGCCATCTTCGTGTATCCACTCGGCTGTTAATACATCTAGTTTAACAATCAGGCGTTATCGATATCACCATTAACTGTTAGATTGCCGGTGATAATAATGTTGCCATTTTCATCAGGCAGCAACGGCAATCCAGATGTAATTCCTCTGGATGTCCACTTTTGTCCGTCATAGACGTATGTAATATTGTTGAAAGTATAGGTTTGGTTAGCTACTGGAGCAGCAGGGAAATCTAGTGGCATTAGTATGTCCTCAAATTAAGCACTTGTTTTAAAGGTGTGATACACAGACTCAACTGATTCTGCATTAGTTGAATCGTACTGAACTTTGACACGATAGAAGGTGTCGTCAGCCAAAGTTGGCTTGGTTGTATTCCAAGGCGTTGCTCCGTCTTGACTTACAAGAGCATCAAAGTCTTGGTATGTGCTGACGAGTGTCCAAGGTCCAGTAGCAGAGGGACCAGACTCCAGCGTCCAGGTACGACTAGATAGAGTTGCATCGATACCAGAGAACGGCGTAGTGTCTTGGTTCATCGAAGTGAAGACAATCTCAGCAGGGCTAGGAGCATCCACCGTGATCTCAGTTCCCTTGGCATAAAGACCAGGGAGCCAATCACCAGTTGAAGCGTCCACGTAAAGGGTATTGCCCTCAGAGCCGCCAACAGACGTGATAGAGGCGTTCAAAGGATCCCCAGAGGCCGTATCACCTGTAGTGAACGTGTCAGAGTTGACGATCATCGTAGCTGTATTTGGATCAGGGGTCTCCTGAACGGTGGCTGATGAGGGGTAGCTAGGGGCTAGACCACCATCTGCGATAGCGATGTAGATGTAGGTTTGACCAACTTCGCTCACCCCAGCTTCAGCACCACCAGCCCTGAAGCCGTTGGTCTCGAAATAGGCATCCCTACTCACTTGAGAGTCACTGTGGTTAAGGCGTAGGCACTGGCCAGGGGTGGTTCTAGTGTCGAAGACAAGCCAATCCCCACTACCGAGAGGCTTGATCATAAACATCTTTAGATCAAAGCCGAGATCAAAGGTTTGATCACTAGCACTGCCTTCGTAGCTGCCGCACTTAATCAAGCCTGGAGCATCGTCGGCGAAGATGTAGGCAATACTTTCCCCTGTGACAAAAGGAACAGAGCCAACATCAAACGAGCTATCGGTGATATTAGAGAAGACATTGCCAGCAGATGCGCTAGAGACGCCTGCATTTGTCATCTGCAGGTATGTGTCAGCCGCTAAAGAACTATGCCAGATGTACCAGGAGGATGTCGTTTCTGTATTCTTCCACATAATGAACCCAGGCATAGCACCTAGGTCGTGGTTAATAGTCGCACCTGAGTCACCAGGCTCAGAAACGTGCTTCTGGATATCCAAGAACTGAGGACGTGCGATGAAATGGTAACCTCTATAGCTGTTATTGTTCTGGTTTAGAATAGTACTACTACTCAGGCGGAACCCATAGTTATCCAGATAGGGGTCATTCAACATGAAAGGCCCACTGCTGGACTCAGATGGTTTGTTGGTATTAGTTTCAAGAACACTGTTTATGTGACGTAGGCTATCTAAGATTGCCCAGTCATATGGACCAGTGCGACTCTTACACCACATCAGCCACTTGTCCCCACTAGAGGGTCTCATGTCGTAGAAGCTACCCTGCACTACAACGCTATGGTTATCTGATCCATCAGCAGTATAGTTGGTGGTTTCAAATACTCTATCAATCCCAACTCCAGCAACAGCATTGGTAGTAACAGTGGATCCAGCAGGGAAGTACTCCAGATCTTGACCACTGAGTAGGTTCAGCTGGGTAGATCCTGGACCGGTTACGTCCTCAGCGATCGCTAGATATACGTAAGTGGTATTAATTGAGTTGGCAGCGCCGTCCGCTTGGAAGCTACCTGGGACACTGACCATGTCGATTGTTGAGGTAGCGGAACCAACCCAAGAGAGACTTACATTAGGCTGCCAATATTGGTTACCCACCATGGCAGAGTTCTTGGCGATCCAGTTCGAACCCGTGGTGCTTTTGATCAGCACGAATCCAGGGTTGAAACCTAAATCGACAGTCTCAGTTTGCCCATTGGATGTGTAGCGTCCGCACTTGACCTTACCGGTCGTTTCATGTGCAAAGATATACGCCACATAGTTGTAACTACTATTGTTGACAGAATTTGCAGTGCCTACATAGAAGTTTTCTGAGTCATGCTCAATAGGGAAACAGGTAGCATCAGTGCCCGCCCCACCATTGGTGTCAAGCTGTAGAAAGTTATACTCTTCTAGTTGTGCATGCCAGACTATCCAGCCATAGGTACCGTCTATAGCCTTGATGATAATCATACCCGGCTGAGTGCCCAGGTTATGAGGGATGGCTCTATTGTCGAGGCCATTGCCAGAATAGGCTACGATATCCAGGATCTTAGGAGCTACGCCAATCTCAGTGTGCTGGGTAGGTACGGAGGTTGGGTTCCAAAAGGGGTTCGCTCCTGTTAATACTGTCTGCGTCTCTTGCAATTCGAGTTTGTCGGTCGTTGCAGCTACACTATAAGAGGAGGTGGATAAGTACTTACCAGTTAAAGCGACGTTATCTGTGATAATCGGATTAACACCTTGATCAGTTGCAACCCAGAGCATCCTTGATCCAACTGGAGGTGGCGAGGCTGAGTTCTGATCGAAAGTTACAGAGTATCCGTTGCCACTAAAATTCCTCCTAGCGTCCTTATGCTCACCAGGGAGAGGAGTGATGGAATCAACAGTCGAGGTCGTAGGGACTTTGATGTCACCGTTCTCATCGGTCATGATGATAGGAGCGACCATATTATCGAGGTCAGTACTATCGGCGAATTGGAAGGCCACACGGCCATTGATTACATAGTCGGTAGCACCATCAATCCCACTGAAGTAGAGGGTGGTGTTCTGAGACTGCGTGGTGAACTGAATTCTATTGTTGGGGCGGATGATACCCACTCCAACGCTGTTACCAGCAGTTGTAGGGAGCTGGTATGTACGTAGTACAGCAAGGTTTTCATCCAGAACCTCAACGGTTCCACCACCAGCTGCGTAAGCGTAGACTGTACTGGTGTACTCAGCAGGCCAACTAGCCTGAGGTGTGAAGTACATTTGAGATACCACACCAGCAGCCCCTGTCAGCTCTGCATAGTTGGTGGTCTGACCGTCGAAGCCTAAGTTCTCATTGACCCACGAGCCTCCAGACACCGTTGTGATAGTCACTGGGAAGTGTCTGTAGTAGACATCGGACGTATCTGTCGACACATACGCAGAAGACATGGGGGTATACGGGTCCCCCTCGTTCAAACCAGCACCGTTGACGGGTGTCAGGACCTCCACGGGAGGCAGAATGAGGCCATCAGGCCCCAGGTTGATGTCAGATGCAGCGATCTGATAGTTGACCCCAGCCCGATTAACGAGCAACAGGTCCGTATCTTGAAGTGTGCTCATTAGGTCGTAATCGAGTTGGTAATTGACCCCGTTTCTGTTGACCAGAAAGAGGTCTCCAGAAGTAGGAGTGCTCATGGCAAAACAGGCAGGACGGATAGCACAAAATCAACAGATGTGGCTGGTTTTGATGGAACCCACTGTGAGCTATCGACATCTTGATAATAAATATATAAAGTGCCATCTTCCGTGCACCACCATAAATCACCAGCAATCGGATTTAATGGAGGATTTTGACCAAATGTAGTTTCATTTGGCAGGTTAATAGAGTTAAAAGTATTGTCTACATATTCTTTTGTTGCGGCACCAAAATTGCTTACTGGATTAGCAAACAAAATTAGTTCACCCGTCATTGTGTCACCAGACTTTAACGGGTAGCGATCATCTAATGTTCCGCTTTGAGTATTTGGATTACCCAACGCAGGCACACCTTTGCCTGAAATTCGGATAATATTATTATTACTATCTTTTAGAAAAATGCAAGGATCATCAAGGTTATAATTAACCGCTAACTCTCCGTATTCCATCTGCGCTGTAGTAGGCGCTTTAGCAAAACCACCCTCTAAAACATTAGAGCGTTTTAACTGTAGTTTCATGTCTAGACGTGGATAAAAATCCTAGACCTATTCTATCAATATAACCTTCTGTGTTTAGTACTGTAATTTTATAATTAGCTATTAATAGTTGCGTTTTGAATTTCAACGGCCATTTCAGTTTGTGTAATTGCTGTACCACAAATACGTACAACAGCACCTGTTGTTGTGGTATCAGGGGTTGTTGTCCATTTACCTGGATTAGTACTTAAGTAGTACGTTTGATTGGCTACAAGGTTCATTGGAGCACCATCAATCAAAGTGCTAATGTTGTACATAGTTTCGATTTCATTGCGTGCGTAACTAACCGACTGACCAGGAGTACCGGCAGTTACGGCCATTCCAGCTACAACAGACGTATCGTAGGTTGAAGCGTCAGCTAGACGCATATCACCAGCACTGTCGATGTAGATAAGGTTGCCTACTGCTATTGCCGGGCTATTAGCTGCTACAGGAGCACGAAAACTAAGGCCAACAGGAGGTGTTCCTGTGTCATCAACTGCTAAACGCCAGTGACCAAGAGCAGCATTAGTAAATTCAGTAAGACTTGGGTCAGGATTCAAATAAATATATTGCCTGCCAAACTTTGACTTGGTATCACCTACATTAGACATCGAATACTAACTAACTATCTTCCATCATTTTAACGGCTTCAGGTACTAGCCTTTCCATTTCTTTTTTTAGTGAGTCTTCAACAACTGCTGCTAATAGATGTTGATACCGAATTAATGATTCGGCGCATGTTACTAGCTGCTTGCGTAGTTCTTCTATGTCACTACAATTATTGATCTCATCAGCAATTACACGCATCCGTAACAACTTCTCCATTGGAAGCTCAAATGCATCTTTGCTAAACATCATGGCTAAATATATTTTCTATGTTTAAAGGCTAGCGTAATTTATCAACTAAATATTGACTAAATTTGTTAATCTATAATATCGATTTCTTCAACGGGCCTTTCTAGCCCGAAGAATTCGTAAGCTGCATCCTCATCGTCAAACCAGCGCCAACCATCAACTGGATAGGTGTAAGTGTCCTTGTCAGTGCGATGGAGCGTGAAATTAGCGTTAAACACATTGTTGGCAGGGCCAAGCAACATGCCGTCATCTGCTTTGAAAAATCCTGAGGTGTCTTCCATAGTTAAGTCGTAACGGTCCAACCCTTGTTAGTGGCAATTGTAGTGTCGCAAGTGGACGCACCAGGGTTGTTGCGTAAATCCATTGTTTTGCCTGTTACTGTTGCGCAGTTAGTCATTAGTTCATCTAGTGCAGCAGCACTTAATGAGGCGTAACGGACAGTGAATGTGCTTGCTATGCCAGTAATTTGAATCCGCTGCAACTGTGAAGGTCTTTGTGTATTAGTATCAATAAATATTTCATTATTGCCCAATGGGACGGACAATGCTGAGAAATCATAAGCAGGGATTTCTTGCAGCCTAGTCATGCCTGCAAACATATGAACTGTATTTCCAGTAAATGTATTAGTGCTAAAGGTAATGTTTGGCAAGCGATATAAACCGCAATTTCTAAATAGCCTAAATAGTCCAGTGCTATTATTTGTAATACTGGAAAAGTCCATCGTGACACCTGCAGGCTTTATTTCTTCCAAAGAATAAGTGTTTTGAAATGCATTGCTAGCGTCTGAGTACGACCCGCCACTTGGAATAAAGGCAGTTCTTAGTGAGAAACAGCTAATGTAAATTTGATCAAAATTAAATGTTCCAGTGTTGGGAAAAACAATGTCGTCAATGGACTTTAATTTAAGGCAGGCGTTAAAAGCTTGAAGCCAGTTTGTTGCAGATGATGCTGTTATTGTTCCAATTTTTTTTATGCTGCGGCAGTTATTAAACAATCGGTATGCTGAAGTACAGTTCGGAATAGATAAATTTCCCATCTCTTGTAGATTGGCGCAGCCACTAAACATCTGCTGTGCATTTGTTGCGTTTGGAAATGATAAGTCCCCAGCAATTCGCAAGGATCCACAGTTGAAATAAAGGTTACGAATATCACTTGCATTGTAAAGATTGTATTTCAAAGGTGCTGGGAAGTTAGCACAGCCACTGAAAAAATTAACAGCGTTTGTTGCATTGCTTGTGTCAAACAGCGACGCTTTGGTTAAGTTATGACAGTTGACAAAAAAATTGGCCATATTAGTGGCGTTTGGCAAAAAGTCTGATGGGCAGTTAAATTCCACCAAAGAAATATAATAACTACAAAAATAACTACCATTAGTTACTGAAGACAAATTTGTCAGATATTTGACGTATCTAACATTTTTTTGAACATAAGAGTGCCTAACAAATTGAAGGCCATTAAGACCTGCATGGTTATAGTTTGGCAATGAAACATAGATCTCTTCAAATGCTATGTTTCTGGCTACGGTCACCGCTGATCTGCTCGCAAGTGTCCAGTTTGTCCCTGTCGCCGTAACAACAATATGCCTAAAATTGTAAATTGAAACCGTTCCAGTTGTATTAGACAGTGTGCTGCCCGCGACATCGGCTATGATGTAATCGCCAACAACATAAGTAACACCAGACGTGCCAGCAAGTGTATTCCAATCTGTCTGGCTTGTATTGCCTAAGTCTTCAATGTAATATCCTGTTCCACTTACTGCTGAATTAATGTCAATAGCATAAGAAGTAGCATTGTCGTAACTAAATGCAACCGTGACCCCTACACCACTGTTTAATGTCTGCGACGTTCCATCACTGCCGGTTATCGTAAACGTTGCGCCGCTGCTTGACGTAAAGTTAGGATGCAGTGTATTTCGTGCGCTGTTACCCGTACCAAACGGCTTATAGACACGCATCAAGACTACAATCTTTTCCTCCGAAGCCGTTGGCTCAGTGATTGAAGGGTAGTTGCTGGGGCGTTGATACGGCTTCTCTAGAATGTCGCCAATAGCAACAAGCTTGTCGCCAACGTAAGTCTTTAATGTAGACATAATCAACTAGTTATGTAATATATTGTAGACGCATCTGGAGATGAAATTGCATCATAGTCAGCCTGACTAATTGTGACGATGTTTGATACGGTAGATGCGCCGCTGATACCAGTTGCGTTAGTTTTAACCACACCGGTTAGACTTGCGCCAGAGCCGCTGAACTCAGTGGCTACGCACGTTCCAGTGACTGTTGCACCAGTGCTTGTAGTTTCAAATTTTTCAATGTTGTTGTGATAAAGTTTTACTGCCGCATCAGTATTAAATTGCGCTTTATTTTCGGTGCCGGCAGTGTTTTTTATAACAACATTGTCACCAGCAAGGACTAGACTGCCACTACCACTTTCCTTAATGACAGAGTTATTGTTAGCTGGATTATGAAAAATTTCTAAATCGTCTTGGGCGCCAAACTTTAATCTGTCATCATCCCCAACAACAATGTTACCAGTGATCGTTACTCCATCATTAGTCGTTTCAAATTTTTTGTTGCCATCAAAATAAAGTTGAACTCCACCAGTGCTACCAGTCGTATGTGTAAAAGTTGCGGTAATTTTATTACCGTCAGCACTTCTAAATCTGAGATAAGCTGTGTCTATATTTACAAGAGTTTGACCAACGATATTCGTTTCAGCTCCATCATGATAAATTTCTAGATCGGCGGCATCACCAAACTTTAATCTGTCATCATCCCCGACAACAATGTTACCAATAACCGCTATACCGTCAGTAGCAGTTTCAAACTTTTTGACATTATCGTAGTAAAGCGCTACTGCTCCGTCTGAGACAAATTTTGCTTTAGTCTCAGTTGCAGCACTGTTATATATAACCAGATTATCTGCGCTGATGTTCAGGTTTCCACTTCCACTTTCTGTAATAACGGAGTTTCCATTAGCTGAGTTATGATAAATTTGTAGATCATCCTGAGTACCAAATTTAACTTTGTTGTCATCTCCTAGACCAATATCACCAGTAATGAATACGCCTTCATCAGTCGTTTCAAACCTTTTGATGTTGTCGTAGTAAAGCTCTACCGCACCAACGCCGACAAACTTAGCATAACTTACTGAAAGAGTAGTATCTCTAAAATCTATAGTTGTTCCACCAAGTACTAAATTTCCACCGCCGTTTTCCACTATTATGCTGTTATTATAAACAGAATCATGATAAATCTGTAAGTCTTGATTATCACCAAGCTTTAACTTGTCATCATCGCCAATAGCAATATCACCGGTGACTGATATGCCAGTGCTTGTAGTTTCAAATTTTCCGACATTATCGTAAAAAAGTTGTACTCCTGCGTTTGTAAAAAATCTTGCTTTAAACTCAGTTGAAGCACTATCTAATATAGACAGATTATCTGCGTTAATGTTCAGGTTTCCACTTCCACTTTCTTCAATAACAGAGTTTCCATTAACTGAGTTATAAAAAATTTGTAGATCATTTCCAGCACCAAGTTTAATTCTGTCATCATCACCAATAGCAATATCACCAGTAACTGCTATACCATCAGTAGTAGTTTCAAACTTTTTGACGTTGTCGTAGTAAAGCTCTGCCTGTGCATTATTATAAAATGCTGCCAAAGTTTCTCCATTGAAAATACTTGTTATACGAACTTCATTGTTTGATTGTAGGTAAACATTGTTGGAAGCATTTGAAGAATCATTTCGTATTACCAAGTGAGTCCCTTTATTGTTAATAACACTATTACCATCAGAGGATTGATGGTAAAATTCTAAGTCTCCACCTGTTCCCAGTGCCAGTTTTTTATCATCTATAATCGTTACATTATCATTGAATGTAGAAATACCAGATACATCTAAGGTGTCAGTATCAGTACTGCCTGTTACATTAATACCATTAGCAGTAGTTTCAAACTTTTTGACGCCGTTGTAATTCAGGACAACGCTGCCATCTTGCCTAAAACTAGCAATAGCTTCATTACCAGATTGATTTCTGATGTTTAGATCATTTGCAAGAATGTTAAGGTCTCCGCTTCCAATTTCTTGGATAATAGAATTATTGTTAGATGAGTTGTGATAAATTGCTAAGTCATTTCCAGTACCAATATTTATCCTGTCGTCATCACCAATAGCAATATCACCAATAACCGCTATACCGTCAGTAGTAGTTTCAAACTTTTTGACGTCGTCGTGATAGAGATCTACTGAGCCAGCATTATTGAAACCAGCGTATGTCTTAGTCTGTTCGGTGTTTTTGAATATAATATTATTTCCTAATACTCTTAAATTTCCACTTCCATTCTCTCGAATGTTGCTATTGCCATTACTATCATGATAAATTTCTAATTCATTTGCAGCGCCAAGATTTAACTTATCGCCAACACCAATAGCAATATCACCAGTAACTGCTATACCGTTAGTAGTAGTTTCAAACTTTTTGACGCCGTTGTAAGTCAAGGAAACGCTGCCATCTTGGCTAAAACTAGCAATAGCTTCATTACCAGCTTGATTTCTGATGTTTAGATCATTTGCATGAATGTTAAGGTCTCCGCTTCCATTTTCTTGGATAATAGAATTATTGTTAGATGCGTTGTGATAAATTTCTAAGTCATTTCCAGTACCAATCTTTATCCTGTCGTCATCACCAATAGCAATGTTGCCAGTAACCGCTATGCCATCAGTAGTAGTTTCAAACTTTTTGACGTTGTCGTAGTAAAGCTCTACTGCCGCATTAGAATTAAACCGTGCTTTGTCTTCGTTGGCGGCAGAATTTCTTACGACAAAATTGTCAGCAGCGATGACCAGGTTGCCGTCACCATTTTCCTTGATGATAGAGTTATTATTGGCCGTATTATGAAAAATTTCTAGATCGGCGGCATCACCAAACTTTAATCTGTCATCATCAGCCACAAGAATGTCGTGGCCATTGCTTGCCAAGTCACCGCCAAGCTGCGGCGAAGTGTCTAAAACAATGTCTGTGCCGCCGTTAGGACCAATTGGACCAGGTGCACCGGTAGCGCCGGTAGCGCCACGTGGGAGTGTGAAATTAAGTGTGGCTTCTGTACTAGTTCCACTATTAGTAACAAAAGCGTTTGAACCGGCAGCTCCTGTTGTTACTGTACCGATAGTAATTGATGCCGAATCTCCGTCAAGTCCATCAATTCCGTCATCACCATCAACACCTGGATTTCCTGTAATTCCTGGATTACCTTGAGGTCCTCTGACATTACCTACATTAAGCGTAGTATTATCACTTAAAGTAAGAATTAGTTCATCATTAGTGACAGTTCCATTTAATACGCTTACACCATCTACTCCATCTATACCATCTTCACCATCTACACCGTTAGTACCGGGTGTTCCAGCATCACCATCAGCTCCGGGTGAGCCTGCTGGACCCGCTGGACCCGCTGGACCTGACGGGCCTGCTGGACCCGCTGGACCAGTATCTCCCTCTGGAATTATGAAATTAAGGACTGCGGCTGATCCTGTTCCACTATTAGTTACTGAAACGTTTGTACCAGGATTACCAGTAGTAATCGTACCGATACTGACTGTAGCAGGACCAGCATTTTCAAGGGCGGTTTCAAGTGTTTGAAGTGCATCCTTTATGGTGACGTCGTCATCAATGGTAAAGCCTGTAAATGTTCCAAGGCTTGTACTGTCTTTTCCTACACCTGATAAAGCCACAACATTATCGATGTGAACTTCGTTATCAGCAACTAGGTTAGTTACCGTAGTACTGAAATTAACGTCATCATCAATGGCAGCAGCTAGTTCATTTAGAGTATCAAGAGCCCCAGGAGCAGAGTCAATTAGATTATTAACTTCATTTGTAACGTAAGCCTCTGTAGCGTAGCCGTTAAGAAAGTTCCCAACAGTAATACTTTTGGACGTGTAAGAAGAACCGCTATCAGAAGTATCGGCAATATAGAGCAGATCGTCTGAGTCTGCTGCATTTACTGAGCTCAGCGTCGATACTTTTTTTGAAGCCATATCATTCCAAGACTAGGAAGTTATTCACAGAGGCGGCCAATAATGCAGCTTCTAAAACTATTATATTATTGCGTAAATTTTGAATCTCAACCCTTAAAAGTACAATCTCCTCTGCTTCTGTCAAATTTGGGCCGGAAGGTATTACTCCGTCAGGATCGTTTGGATCCGCAATCATCCATACACCGTCTTCAAACTTCCAAGTATCACCTGTGATTGAATTGGTTACTGTTGATTGAACGTTTGGGTCTGGAAAACTAAAAGGCGGCATATTCCCTTAAGTTAATGTTTACATTATACTCGACGCTTATGTAAGCGCAGCAAGTAAATTAGTTTTTAAGCTAGCGTAATCTGTTGACGTATTAACAGCATTATGTAAGTCAGTCTTTAAATTGACATCTTCTACCCGGTCTGTAAACAACCAGTAGCCATTGTGCCTAACGTTCAAGCGAAGGTTGTAACTATCGAACCAGATATCTCCATCAGTTAATGTTGTATTGCTTACTGGATCTGCATCTCCGTAGAACACATGCGAGCCGTGAGTATCAGCTTGCAATGCTGTCACTGCCGTTTGAAGCGTATCGATTTGAGTAAGCTTGGTACGGACATCGATTTGATTGTTAAACTGCGGTCCATTAGCATTAGCTGCTAAGTCACAAAGCACCAGATCTTTTGCATAGGTTTTTTCCTCGTTGATAGCAAATACCCTTGTGCCGTTACGGATCCAGTTAAACGATTCATCTGAACCGTACTCCCAACTATATTCCCAAGGTGTTGTTGTAGTACCAAACGTTGCGTAATGCGTTCCTACTGGTGAATAAGTTCGAAATTTCAATGCATCCAATCCATTATTAGCTGAATTAGAATAATCGATACCAGCAATGTCGGAATTAGAATTTGTAATTGCAATATGGCTTACCGAGCCACCAGTTGCAGATACTAGATCGTTGCGAATAACAGCTTCACGTCCATCAACATAAGCACGAGATGCAGCATCAGCAGGATCGGAAGGTGATGCAACATTTCGGATACGATTATTTTGAACATTAATGGAGTTAAACAATTGAGCTCCGTCACCGTCAAGGCTTGGTGCAATGTCAGTGAAAGTAGGGAGAGCAGCTACATTCGTTTGTAAAGTACTAATATTGCTTAGTACTGTTGAGTAGTCTGCAATAGTTGTCTCAATTGCAGTAATATCACTTTCAAGTTGTGTTCTGTCTGTGCTAGTGAGATAATTACCCTCAATAGCGGTTATGCGAGATTCTGCTGCTGTAATATCAATTGTAATTCCAGAAGCACCGTCTGTCACTCCAACATCTCCACTACCGTTAATGGTTAGTCCGGTAGTTGTTCCTCCCTCATCCACCAAGTAGATACCAGGAGTAGTATTGCTAGTTGAAGTACCAGTACCAACGGTATACGTGTGGTGTGGTTGAGCTTGAAGCGCCGTAATGTCAGTATCATTACTTGAAACTGCCGTTTGCAATGTTGTTATATCGCTTTCAATTGTCAAAATGGTATTGCCGGTAGCGGTGTCGGCGTTTTGAAGTGCTACTACTGCAGGGTCAGTAGCAATGTTTTGCTCAGGCGTAACTGGTAACCAGTTACTGTTATACCTAACGTATAGTGTGTTCTCGTCTGTTTTTAAGAAGAAGTCTCCATTATTACCCGTACTAGGCAGTGATGTGCCGTATTCCATTGGTTCGGCAGCAATAACGGCTTCGAGTGAAGTCTCTAATTCCACCAATGCTTCAACTAGCCATTGGTTGTAGTCCTCTTGTGAGGTGACAGTTGGAGCTGTGATAGTTGATCCGAAACCAGTAAATGATGTTTGTGTTGGATTTGACAGTATCAATGTAGATGTATTGAAACCATTGACTCCACTGATTTGGCTCCACATGGAGCCGTCAAAAATATAAAGAAAACCACCGACGTTGTTGTACCACAGCTGTCCAGTAACTTGCTGAGTTGGGGGAGACTGACTTATAGCAGGAATTCCATCTGCACCATTAGCTTGATAAAAGCCATCGTCTTGCCATACAAATAAACGCCCTACACGTTCGTCATACCAAAGCGTTCCGTTTTCAGGTTCAGGATTCCAAGCACCGCCTGTGACATTCCCATGCTCATCAGTTTGAATTTCCCAACCAGGTGGAAATTCGCTTGTTGATGCGTTGCCCCACTTTTTTAAGTCTAGGACAGCTTTAATAATACCTTGGTAACTGGCTTCATAGTTACGATTAAGTTCACCATTCTTTCTACGAACTGAGTTGAATGCATCGACAATACCTTGATATCCGCTTGCACTTTGATTATTACTAGATGAAGTCACAGCTAAAATACCGCATTTTTCATTACTTCTTTTATTGTATTTGATTAGAACCTACTGGTTAGCAGTACATACCCAATTTCGATGTCATCAAGATTCAACGCTTCTGCTAATGCGTAGACTATTTCTACTGTTGTTATCTCTGAACGTTTCAGTTGTGCGTTAAATTCATCTGCTACTTCATTAATATCTTTGGCAAGTCTTGCTTCAAATTTTTCTCTTGCATCAAACGCTGGAAAGGTGTTTGGCTCTTGTACTCGTGTTTTATTAATAAACATCGATGCAATAGTGTGTTTGCAAAGCTTAAACCCTTTACGATGTGCCAATGTTGACCATGACTGAGTAATACCAGCAGCTCGTGCAATGCCTGCAATATCAAAGTCATTTACACCTTTTGCTGTTGGCATAGGCAATCGCTCTTGTCTATTGCTTAATCCTTTTGATTCGTTATATACTTCAGGACTTCTAATGATTGAGTGTAAGTAGTCAGGACAGCTACAGGTATAAAGCTCTGCAAAAGTTAGGGGATTATTACTGGTAAATATTTCGTCTTGCCATGGGTCAATATCAGTATTTAATTGTTTCCATTCTTTATCTCCAGGTAATCCTTGCTGATGGTTATAATTTCCATCAGCGTCATAGTCTGGAGATTCTTTGGTAAAGCTATTATCTGATAGTGCTATATAACGTTCAGAGGCACGCGGACTAAATAATCGTATAGATAATTGAAATGGTACTGAATCGATTTGTAGTTGATTGTTATTTTCATCAACTAAGATTGATTGAATAATCCAAGGTTGTATAGCGTATGACAGCCTGTCGATATTCTGCCTCATTAGATCGGCTGTTAAATACTTCTGCCCCCAAAAACGTTGATAGTTATCTTTTTTAAAAATAAAAGCGCCATTTAGTCTGCCCGATATACCTGTTGTTTCAATGATGGGCGTTAGGTTGCTAACGTCACCTAATGTGGGAGGTAGATTTGATTCGTTGTCGAGGATAGTTAATCGTGTGTTAGCGACAAAGTCAGCTACTTCGACTGCCATAAGTTTTGCTTCATCTGTGAATCTATCAGACAAACTAACACTTCTTTCAATTAGAAAGTCAGGCATATAAACAGCTTGCCCGACAAGTGTGAGTAAATTGCTATTGTTATTTTGAATAAATTCTGATGCTCGAATTTCATCTAATGGAATTTGAATAGTAACTGTTGATCCTTTCTTAGGGCTCTTCCCCATATAAACAGCTGGTCGTTTTTCGTCTGTTAGTATCCAGGAAATGTTAGCTGAGGTCACACCATCAGTGATGCGTTCCCCTGTTGAATGGAGCAATATATCATCAGATATCAACTCATCTGTTGCAGAAATTTTTGCGTATATTTCTCTATTCTTATATTGCTCTGGATATTCAGTAAGACTTGCCTCAATTTTAGTAATTGAACCAAGCTGCTTGTTTTGATCAATTGTTCTATGTATGCAATAGTGTGTTCTACTGTCTGAATTTTTGGTCGCAAACCTATATCCATCAAAGGTTAACGGAATTTCATAAGTACTTCCTTGATACAAAACTGCTTCTGTTTCATCAAAATCTAAGTATGCACCTTGGAAGTAATACTCCAACCCTTTTCGCCATTTTTGCCAGGTACTATCGATGTTAAATTGTTCAATAGCTGACCGTTGTACTGTCGAACCAAAACGACGCTCAGACGGATAACGCCCAAGCGCTTTTGAACTTTCGCCCTTATTAATCGACTTATTGATACCTTTGAATCCAGAAACATTAAAGTTACCGTATCCGTTGTTTTTACGAGGCATCAATAAAAACCACCTTGAGCTCCAATAATGGGTGTATCGCTTGTACTGTTAGGTCCAGATAGCTGAAGTGTGCACCACAATGCTTTACCTTTAGGTACATACAATGCCTTACTCTGTGCACTACTTCCTACACGTGGCACAGGAGCAAGGATGGAAAACAAGTCGGCTGAAACTTTGACGCCAGCTGTAGTATCTGAATCAAGCTGTCCTACATAGACTCCTTCACCAGGACGTAAATAATCCAGCGAGCTGCTTAAAAATAAAAGGACTTTGTATGTAGCACTCGCATTGGTACGAGAAATGACATACAAATCTTCAACAATTCCACCATCGTTTGATGTACAGTCAACCAATACGGATGACTGATTAGTTCCCAAAATATCAAGAGAAATATCAGAGCCCGACGTCAATGTATTTCCTTCGACAGCGTTGTGAAATACTCTATCGATAAGCAGAGGTTGTTTATTCGTTGAGGTTGTTGCCATTACTTCTTACCTTTCTTTTGAATTTTTTGAGGAGTAGAACCAGGTACCATTTGTCCTGCATCTACTTGTTGAATGGTTGGCATAGCGCCAAGAGGTGAACTAGTACCAGGAATAGTAGGGTCCATAGCACCAGGCACCAGTGCAGCACTGCCAGTTACTCCCATGAATGGATTTGCTATCAGACCTTTTGACGCCGCGTTACTTGCTAGACGCATACCTTCCAACGGCTCTTGTGCATTGCCACTTGGCTGCATTTGCATACCAAATGGTGCTCCAGCATTTTTTCCTTGACCCATCGGCATGTTTTGAGGAAGATTCGAACGACTAACCATTACAGGATTCAATACATCAGCACCCATTTGTGCATACTGGTTTCCTGTATCACCGTATGGATGCTGGCTAATGCCGTTTGAACTAGCAGGTTGTCTGCCAATGCTAGTAACATTCATTGGATTGTTTTGCTGGTTTGGTGGGCCACCAGGCATAACTGAATTTTGCTGTGCAATTTTGAACCGATTGGGGTCCAACAGCATTGCGTTTTCCTTCTTATTTTTAGCCATTGTCAGATTCTCCCTGTATTGGCACGATCGTTCAAGCTATAGCCAGCATTGCTAGCTGCTTGTGTATACATAGCTAGGCGTCTATCCAATGCGTCAGTTTGAAACTGGTCTGGATTTTCTTGAGCCATTCGGGTCATTGATGTGCCCAGATTGGCATCAGCCGTTTTATTTACAGCAGGCTCTGTTGGAGCGTTTTGAATGTTGCTCATCTGAGCTTCAGGTTGTACTCCCATCACATTTGGATTGCCATCGCCTTGGGCAGTGGCTTGGCGAAGGCGTTCCTGGTAGTCACGCTCTTTGCTATCCATAGTGATTTTAGTAGCACCGTGTGAGGTAACGTGATGCATAACTATGAATGATGTTTCCTAAAACTATTCTACAATTATCGCCACTCTTGATTAAGAGACATTCTTGAACCAACTGCTGTGTCTGCAGGTCCAGGAATTGCCATAACAAACTCAGATCCTGATCTATCAAATGCATATCGACGGACTTCTGGACGACGATAGTTCGCTACGTATAAAGTTTCGGCCAATCGGTCGCATTCACGGAGGTAAATTTCACGGAAGTATTCGTCACCTTTCAACGGATCAGACTGTGAAATTGTCCGTTGCACGTCTCCTGAAATAATCTCTTGACGTGAAAAGTTGACAATACCAGAACCACCAGACTCGTTAATGTCGTCAGGGAAATATGCAGAAACTGTCCAAGCGTTATCACACCGTTTGATGTGATAAACAATTTGACTTTGCCATAGCTCATCTGGCACTAAGGACATTGCTTCTTCTAATCGTGCTCGATCCCCAGCAGGCATCTGTGCACCGCTGTTATAGCCCAAATGAAATCTAATTTTAGATTTGAGATAATCGTCTAGTTCCATTACATAAATTGCGATGGGCTGTTATACATTTCTCCAAGCATCCTACTAAGCTGCATTTGATCCATCTCATCAAGCTGCCCGCCTTGAGCCTGGATCTTTCCAAGCAACTGACCTGCATCAGATTCTTTTTTCATTAGTGCTGCCATACCTGCACCCAAGCCTCCACCAAGGATAAGTCCTGTCAATCCACCTGCCATTCTGAAGCCAGGTTTCAAACTACGAGCAATTGTTTTTGCTTGCGTCCCTTTAAGTTTGTTCAAAGCGTTTCCTAGCTTATGAGGAACAGTGCCACCAAGAGCACCCAAAGCAGCACCGCCGATACCACCGACTATTCCTCCTTGATTAATTGCGTCTTGACGATCTTGCTCATCTTTAACTGCTTGGAATAGAAGCAGTTCTTCCGGGGACAGCATCTATCTTATTAGTAACACTATGTCTAGTTTAACTAATGAAGATTAGGTCTTCTTCTATGAACTTTTCCCAATTAACACGAGGAATATTTTCAAGCTGTTTGAGATTTGCAAATCGTTCGCCAGAGAGTGACATACGTAGTTCAACGATACGCTTGGCAGTTGTATAACCGACACCAGGTAGACGTTTAGCAATTTGTTCTGCAGGTGCTGTGTTTAAGTTAAGCCTTGTGTCTTCAATTGGAACTACCGTTTGTGGCATCGTTTCCTCAGGTTCAGGTGCTACTTGAGGAGCTGCAACTTTGCTAAGACGTCCTTTTTCTCTGTCGTATGGAATGAGTGATTCAATGTTGACGTATGTAATATTTCCGCCAGCATCACGCACCATTGCGTATTCCTTATCGTGCTTATTAATAAACTCTACCAGTTTTCCGGTATTTTTATCTTGGAATAGATTGCTCATGTTTATGTTGACTACACTACCCCAGTATAACCATAAAAAAAGACCCCCAAATTGGGGGCCTGATTTATCTACTTAAGATCAGTATCCAGAACCGGATTCAGTCTTGTAGGGCACGTTTACATCATCAGATGAAGGAGCAGAGCCTTCGACGAAGTAGCAGACTTCAACAATCACCATTGCGGTGTCGTCGGGGTCAACGATGTTCAACGTGTTGGCGGCAACAGTGATAGCCGCCTCGTGGGCCTCAGCAGAAGTGCCGGTTCCACTCAAACCAGTGAAGCTAGAGACACTACCAGCAGTTGGGAATACACCACCAGAAGCAGTGGCAGAAGCTTCAGCGGTGGTGGTAGTCAAACCATCAACAGCAACAGCGTTAGTACCTGAAGTGGACAGGTTTACCGTCTGAATCGCAGTGCGATAGACAGTAGCGCCTTCAGGGACAGTCAAAGCCTTATTCAAACGAGGCTTGTCATCCTGACGCAGGTCTGGAGACTGAATCTCAGGATTCAGCGTGGTAGAGCCAGACACGTTCGAGCTGACGACAGCGACACCACGAACTTGATAGAACTCAATACCAGGAACAGCAAATACACCTTGACCGCGATATGCGTTCAGATTTGCTACGTAGTTACCGGGGAAAATCACGGACATTGTTAGTTACCTCCTATCAGTAAACGAAAGAGTAACCAACCGTGATGAAGTCCTTATTCAGTACTTCAAAACCGGCGAACAAGCTCCAGATCATGATGATGAAACGACTGAAGTCATCGTTGTTGTTCAACAGAATCTGAGCGTTGTTACCACCAATACCCACACCAACAGCTTGAGGACCGAAGAAGACGAGCTGGGAAGCGGTGTAATCAGCAGCGCCGGCAGCCTTATCGGTAACGATCAGGTTGTAGGAAGTTTCGGGCAGGTTGGTGGACTCGAACCAACGGACACCCTCGAAGAGGAAGCCAGTAGGCATTACGGGTTGACCAGCAACAAAGCCAGCCTGACCGTATGCAGGACCCATGCCTTGGTAGAAGTTGGCGTTGGGGGCTGCGTTGGGTTGCATCGGATTGATCATTCCGCTGCCGGGATACCGGGCAATCTCACGGAAGTCAGAGTTCTGACGCAGGTGCATCATTGCGGTGGGATCCACAATGCAGCGGTAGTAGCCATCAGCGAAAGTCGGGACGTTGCGCTTACGCATATCCTTGACGACTTCGAGAAGGTCAGTGGTCACATCAAACTTGGCAGACTCACCTTCGGCGTAGGTCACGCCCAGGGTTCCACCAGAACCACCTTTGCTCTTACCACCGGGCAGATAGTAACCGCCTTGCTCTTTGCTAGCAGCGCCAGCAGCTTCGGCTTTCAGGAGTTCGTTAGCGAACACCCGGTCACGCCAACGGCGATAGTCATCAAGCAGCGTCAGGCTACCGATGGACTGGTGGAAGACGTTCAGGTTGCCAGTATCAAGCAGAAGACGCTGAGCAGTGATCAGGGTCTCACGAGCAACCTTGAAGGTGGAGGGTTGTGCGGAATCGCGGGTATCGGCAGGACCGGTGTACTCACGAAGAGTCACAAGCACTTTGTCCTTAACGATGTTGCGGGCGGAAGCAGTTCCAAGAGTTTGGTCAGCAGTCCGCTCACGGGACTCCTTGGTGCCTGGCTTACCCCAGAAGCGGTACCTATCCAGCTGCACCGTTTGTCCCGGCTGCTTGCTGAAGTCGTGTACTACCACAGGCTCAACTGCCATCTCAATGATGTATGCAGGATGAGGACGGTAAAGTTCTGCACCAAGAAGCTTTGGAAAATCATTATCAATCCACATGGGATGATTTCTCCATAAGCTAATAGGTTTATAAGTGACTTCGACTTAGTCACATAATTAGATGGTAATAGTTATTGCTATACTTGTGAGTGAATACCCAAGAATACTTGGTAATAATGGAATTTATAGATAGCAGCGAATGGATACCAGTTCACACCCTTCCTGGTTATGAATGTTGTATCGAATATTACGTCAATAAACAAGGAAAAATCAAAAGCACAAAAGGTGCTATTGAGCGCATACTAAAACCTAAAACTGCAAAAACTGGATACCACGTTGTTAACTTGACCCAGCGTATTGGCCGGAAAAAACTTGTTACTGTACCTATACATACGTTAGTTGCATTTGCTTTTCTTGGTACACCACCTACTCCATATGGCAGAAAACGGGGATGCTGCGTTGTTCATCATATTGATGGAGATAAACTCAACAATACAGCAGACAATTTACGTTGGAAAAAACGTGCTGAGTAAACTTTGACTAAAATAGTAGAAGGTATTTAATGTAATCTAATGGCCGATAAGCTAACTTACAAGGGCGGCTCTAATGTTGTTGGCTCTTCGGGGACTATGAAGCTTGTGCTTCCAAAAGGTGGTGGTGACTATCATCGTGTCCCGCGTTGGTGGGGAACAAAAGGAACTGTTTCTTATGTAGAAGCGGCTATTTTTAAAGTGCCCCTAGATAATGGCGAAACAGTACGTCTAGTACTTCCAAACGTTAAGGCACATATGACTGTGGAGATTCGTCACGATGGATCTGGAGAGTTTACCTTCCCAAAAAATGGCGGTCTTGAGCGTGTTGCTGTTGTTGGTGCTGATAGTCTTGATCTCATTGTTGAATATCAGTTCGCTAAAATCTCCGGTGGTTCAGTTCTAAAGCGCACTATCGGTAGCTTGCCTGATCCTAATGGATCATTCGCAAGCCGTGTTGCTGCAGCCGACTTTACCTATACCGTCGGTGTTAATAACATTGGTTCTGCTGAAGTTCCTCAGAACGTCTTTACACTCAACGGAATTGACGCTCCTGCACTTAATTTTACAGTTGGTAACACTGTTGTGTTTGACTATACTGCTGTGCCAGCACACCCTCTCGGACTATTTACTGATTCAAGTAAATCACAACCTTACACAAGTGGTGTTGAAAATGAAGGTACTGTATTGCTATGGACTGTAGCTCAAACAGGTAGCCTAAGCTATCAGTGTATTGTTCACAACAACATGGGTGGAGATATCACCGTCAGCTAACTAGGTACTGACGCTGCTCTGCTGTCAATTGATTACTCGAAATAATTTGTGAACCGACTGTCATGCGAACATTGTATGGCAGTCGTTTTGTATTGCGAGCGTGGAAACCAATATAGAAGTAGTCATTAACCCCGATATACATTGTTTCGTAAGGATATTCTTGACGATCTTTAGTGTAGATTCGTACATCAAACCAAGCATCTATATAACGGTTTCCTGTCTTTAAATTGTTTACGTCAACTCTTACAACACCATTTGGAACAAACGAGAACTGTGTACTTATATCTACTGGTTCATAGTCATATTCAACAAAAAGATCTTGCTGAAAATCAAATAATACTGACTCCCAAAAGGGTGCACCGGGATCTGCAATGTTTAGTGTATTTGCTTCGTAATAGTCACCGTTAAGAACCTCCTCGCTATCAAACACACGGGTTGTATTTTGAATATTAAGGTCAATTTTTAAAAATATATTTTCTGCTCCGAACAGGCCGATCGTATCTTTGTAGTTCGATGTATATGGAATAGCAGTTACACGCTCACTACGAGCGTTAAGCATAGAATTAGAACCGACAGCAAAGTTTAAATTTTTATTAGCAGCTAAGTATGCAGGGTTGCTGCTGCCTCCTCCGCCATATGTTTGTCGATTTCTATTCTGCTCTTGTGTAACGCTAACCATTACTTCATAGGCGATCCTATCTTTATTGTAATTTACAAGTAATAATCTATTTCCGAATTAGCTTCACGAAGATTTCTAATACCTTTTTGCTCTAATGTTCGCACTCTGTCACGCGACATATTTAGAATTTGACCAATAGCTGTCATCGACATAGGCTCTAGAATCTCATCGCCAATTCCGTAACGCATTGATATAACAGCAGCTTGCATCTCGGGTAACTCGTTAATAAGTCTCCTGATATCTTCTTTAATAAACTGACGTTCTAGCAGAATATCTGGCAACTGTGTTTCATCTTCTAGAAGGTCAATAAGTGCTGTATCACGGTTTTCGCCAATTTTAATTTCAAGTGATGTTGGCTGACGTGCCTTGCACATTAAATCTTTAATCTCGTCAACTGACAAACCTAGATAGTCAGATAGCTGAAAGACATTTGGCATTTCACCATTTAGCTGACTTAGTTCACGCTGAGCTTTCTTAATTTTGTTGAGGTTCTCAGTAACATGGATCGGTAAGCGAATGGCACGGCTTTTTTCCGCAATCGCCCTAGTAATGCCTTGTCGTATCCACCAATATGCATAAGTACTGAACTTATAACCACGGCCAGGATCGAACTTCTCCACGCCACGGACGAGACCAATCGTCCCTTCTTGGATGATGTCCAAGAGTTCCATATTTCTCTTGGTGTATTTTTTGGCGACGCTAACGACGAGACGAAGGTTTGCTGTAACCATTTTGTCTTTTGCTTTTTCACCGTCTCGTATCTGTTTACGGAGATCTTTTACTGTAATTTCCAGAGATGCTGCTAACTCTTCTTTTGTAGGTGTACCAAGTAGCTCCTCACACGTTTTGATTTCCATCAATCGTTGTACTTGTCTTCCAAGCAAAATCTCTTCATCATGCTCTAAAAGAGGAATCCGCCCGATATCACGAAGGTAAGATCGGACGGAGTCTCCTGACAGTTTTACGCTCATATATTACTCTTAGGGTATATATTAAATATAACCTATATTCTTCTAATTGTCCAGCCTAAATGTCACTTACTCGCCGTATATTCTTGCGAATCTAGTACTCTCCCTAGGCTCTTCTCCCCCTTCTAGCGACTCTACTGCCATAGCCTGTGCGGCGTGTTCGTTATATCCTCGTTCTCTGAAATTGTCGTAGTAACGCTCATACTTTTCAATAGAGGAATCGATGTCCTCTCCGTGTGTGAGCATCTCGGCTGTTAGTTGGTTTGCAGCCTGATCAGGCATACCATCCGACTTAAGGTGCTTCCAGATAGTTTGGAATACTTCTGGATCACCCTTAGGTTGTTCACCTGCAAGGCGCATGGCATTTATTCACTACGACTATTTATTATTGTAGTAAATTAACCGTAACGTTGTTCCGAAATTTGATTTCGTACAAGGTCAGGATTAACGCCCATTGCTACAGCTTTACTGATGGCGATGTCACTGCGAAATTTATCCATTTCAGGTGGTGACATATTACCCATGGCCAATGTGGCAGGAGCATTCATCACACTCAGGATTTCTGATTTACGGCCTTCAAGCATTTGATTTGCTTTGTACTCGGCATTATCTTCCACAAGGTTCATCTTGCGAGACTGCTGCACAGCATTAGCTTGTGCCTGAGGAACAGCAGCACTGGTGTTTTGCAGGATGTTTTGCTGCATCATCCGTGCATTATTGAATGGTTGTGTATTTTCACTAACCTTAGAGGCAGGGCCTCCGTCAAACATATTTGGTCCTTTAGGTGCAGCAGTTCTCTCCAACCCACCAAGACCACGCATGGCGGAAGATGCACTCAAGGATTCTTCAGCAACAGTAAAAGGAGATACTCGCATTGTTAATAACTGTCAAATACTTTAATTACTTATATTGTAAGGGGTCCAATGAAGGACCCCTATTGTTCATCAAACGTCCTGCACAAGCATCTTGGCAGACAGAGCTCCTTGAGGAGCTTGAGACAGATACTGCCAAGCCTGTTCAGGGTTCTGATCCATCATCTGGCTGAAGCCGCCCCAGAAATCATTGGCGACATTCACCTGGCGACCGGGAGTAGGCATTGCCATTTCGGGACGCTGGAACGACTCAGGAACACGACCTTGCTCTTGAGCAATAATCTCTTGTTCAAACTGTGCACGAGCTTCTTGCTGCTGACGAGCAGAAGTTTCATTAGGAGTTTCAGTCGGGTAAGGACCTTCGGGACCGAAGAAGTCGTTGACATAGTCAGCGAGTACATCGGGGTTGGTGAGCATTAGATTCATTGCTGAACGCTCTTCACCTGCAGCTTCAAGCATCAGGCTCATAGACTGACCACGCTGGACTTGCTCGATGAGAGCATCCTCAACGGCACAGGCGTAGGTGTTCAGAAGCTGGGGAGCCTCGGCACCAAAGTGCTCAAGAACTTCAAGGGATTCATCAGAGATTTGACTCAGATAGCCGTCACTTGCGGCGGGTGCGCTTTGCTGAAGGCTTGCGGCCTGCTGCTGCTGCAGAAGGTTGCGTACTTCCGATTCCGAGTAAGCCTGGGTTGAAGCTTGGGGACTGTAAGTCGCCTGCACCGAAGACGGGGCTTGCTGCTGAATTCGGGGTGCTGAAGCCCATTGCGCCTGGGTATTGGCTTGAGGCGTCGGCGTTTGATACGCCGAGTACGGCACCTGGGCCTGGGAGGGGCTGCTTGTATTCAAGCTTGCGCTCAAAGCCTGAAACGCCTCCTGCCATGGATTGCCCGCCTGTGCCGAAGCCTGCGGGGCCGCTGCCACTGGAGCCTGGGGCATCGGTGACCCCTGGTAGCTGGGTTGTTGGCTCATCCCTGACGGGGCGGCCGATTGCGGAGCGACGCTTGTCGGCATCGCTGAGCTCTGCGACATTGGTGTCGCTACTGCCTGACTTGTACTTTCCACTGTAACTTAACTCCTTACGTAAATAATCAAGAGATCTATAGAGAAACCCTGTTAGATCAAGGTTCGGGTCTGACGCCAATGGGAGGTCAGGCGTCTGTGGGTGAGGCAACTGATAAAGACTGCCAAGCATTCCCACGAATGAATTAATTGCTTGTTGTGTTTGTTGGACCACCCTGAATGGGAAGCCGGACATCATTGCTGCTCGCTCTTCGTCGGTTTTATTCGGGAAGAGATACTTGAGAGCTTCAATGGAACCGACACCTGCTTCTTGGAGGTTGCGGACAACGATACTGTTTTGTAGAATCTCGTCAGCACTATCTTCGAAGACTTCGCCCATCCAACGCCATGCAACTTTTGTGCTGCCGTCAGGGATAAGACCAGTTACACCATTAGGCATTTCACCTGACTCAAGTGTAACACCTAGTAAATCAGTCTTTTTCTTTTCATACGCAGCCATCTTTTTTAAGAACTTTTCGTTTTCTGCTTCATATTCCTTGGGATTTTGAAAGTCTTCCATCAGTGGAATATCAGGCTTTTTAAGTCCCATTGCCACACCGAAACTTTCGTCAAACATACGTTCTTCGTGCTTAATCATCAGACTAAACAGTCTGCACAGACCATAACTAAATAGAGCACGTGCCTTCTTTTCAGCTGTAGAGGCTACACGTCCATACAACGTTTTGATTTCATATGCCGTAGATGCTGTCTGAATGTCTAGGTCATCTACACCACCCAGTGCTAGACGAATCTCTTGCCTGTACTGCTTGATGTACATATTCTGGTCACCACTTACGCTGTCAGGTGTTAGGTAACTAATACGGTCTGTTGGCTCAAGATTTGCAATGACACGAGGCACCTTTATTTGCCCGTCTAAGGCAGACGTACTTCCAAAGGGTTCACTAACCCTCGTACTACTACGTCCAATCGACGCAAAGCCCGCCTGAGAGCTGATGGTGGGACGGAACGTGCTCTCGTCACCAGCCTCAATAATGTCGTGCTTTGGTCGGCTGGAAATGAGTGTGGGGTTGCCGTAAAACTTCAGGTTTTTACGTACGTTCTTGACTAACTCATCATGATACATAATCTGGTTAGACAGCCACTCGAACTCTCCGTTACCAGTAGCTTCACCTGTGCAGTCCATATAGTTGAAAATTTCAACTGCAGGGATAAAACCAAGACTATTTGTTAGGACTTCTGTCTGACCCATCTGTGTCATGGCAGGTCCACCCATTGCGTTTTCGAATTCAATCTTTTCGTCTGAGATTGTTTGTTCGATACGGTCTTTGAATACTTTCAGTCGAATGTATTTTTTCTTACCACCTCGTTTATCTGGATCACCCATCGAATAGGCTTCCATTGCCCTTTCTTCTTGGACATTAAAGCTATAAGTCAATACAACGCTGTTTAGATCACCGGCTTGATCACGGTATGCACGATAGTTTTCTTTAGGGAAGTACAACAACTGATAGTTGTCACCACTGGGACGGAAGTAAAACAATCCCTGTCCATCACACAAGAAATAATCAACAATACTGTCAAGCTTCATATCGAGCATATTATGCTCGCAAACCTTGTGTAAAAATTCTTTGCGGTATCCGTAACTGTCTTGATCAGCGTAAAATTCAATACCACGGCGTAAGATAAACATTCGCATCTGCGCTAGATGCGAACTTACAATCATCGTATCAACAGTTAAATCCCCACGACGCTCTTTAGCAGCTGTGAGGATTTGTTGAAAGCCATTATCTACTGAATTCATTTTGTTATCTCTTTTCTTTTAGTCTATAAGACTTAGAAGCCGCTGGTCACGTTATCGTAAATTCCTTGGAAGTCAGGCTGCTCAACCTTTTCAGGGTCCTTTGGACTCTGCCAGTTAGGTGGTTGGAATGCAAACGTATCGCCAAAAATATTGGCACCCATCATTGTTGAGCGATCAAACATGTTTTGAGTACCTGCAGCAATACGCTTATCTAAAGCGGCAGGGTTGATGTAGGCATTCTGGGAAACTCTATCGATTGCATTCTGTGCAATGCTTGAAGTGTCGCTGTAGTAGTTCTGGTTCTGCCTGTTTTGGTCAACCTGACGGTCTACTCGTGCAGCATTCGCAGAAGGGCTGTCATCTACGTCGTAGAAGCCTGCCATGGTGGCAGCAGACACAGGGGTGTCCGTAGCTGGGTTGTCTGAACTTTGATAGTTGAAAGTTCTGGTGCTTCCGCCGTAGGTGCGGGAATTATCAATTGCCTGGTTATTGGTTACGGTGTTGTTGTCACCAGCAATTGCAGTTTGCTGAGTACCGCCTCCAGTTGCAGTTTCTGCATTCTGAGGTCCAGCGGCATTACTGTTATCACCAATTGCTTGGGGACCTTCTTGCTCCGCTACAGGAGTAGGTGCTGTTTCTTGAACAGGTTGATCTGGTTCTGTATCTTCTGTTTTTGCTTGCTTAGCAGCAATCTTGTCTTTGTATCTGTTCAAAAGATTCTGTGCTGCCTGACCATCTGATGCTACATCAGGATTATCTTCTACATACTGAAGGATTTGTTTACGGTTAAACCCACCCTCTTTACGCAGACCTTTAATATCTGCTTTGCTTAAGCGGTTTGTATTGTTAAGGGATCCTCTGCCTGAAGCTGATGCGTCAAAATCGTTGATATTTTCAACACCATATACCTGCTGATTCATCGAGTCAACAGTACCTTGGTTATACTTATTTCCTTCTTCTACACCTTCTTTTCCTCTAGTTCGCATCTCATTCAGAGCATCACCCGCCATACGAGTTTTTGTATCTTTTTCTACGTTGATTCCTTTAAGACCAAGTTCCTGTTTCTTTGCTCTAAATTCAGCTCTACTACCAGCACGCTCTCGTTGTTCTGGCGTAAGATCACTATATTTCTGATAATATCGCTTACTAATATCAGATGAAGCCATTTCGACTATAATTCTAAACTGTCTTTATTGTAGTCAATTTGCAAACTTCCTCTTCTCAATAGCCCTCCAATAGTAAGCACCATTGAATCAACAGTGTCATCATGCTGACTATGACCGAAGTTCAGAAGTTCTTCTTCCAGTACCGTCCATTTACGCCACTTATTCCACACCACTCGTCGTCCCTCATATAGTCCAAGTACACCTCTCAATCGAGCAAGCTTGTCTCCTTTGAATCCTTTGACTGGGCTGACAGTCAAGTTATACAGAGCACGGTTCTCGTGCATAATACGTTTGAAGTCACCTTCAAATGATGTCTGATAAGCAACTGCTTCAGGCCAAACCATACATGGTGACATCGTTGGGAAGAACTGACCTTCGTCGTTTTCCATCAGGATGTTCCAATCAGCCAGCATTTCGCATAGAGTATCCATTTTTTTAATGTTGCCCATCGTGCGTTCTCGTCGTTGGTCAATTAAATAGATCTTTCCGTCTTTGATTCCTCCAAGGGTAAATACTGTCCAGTCATTCTTTTGTGATAACCCAGCACTAAGGTCAATGCCGACGCCAAGGCAGTCGTATTCATCAGGAACTTCACCGTGTACAATTAATTCTGGTGAAATACCGACGTCTGTGTTTCGGACAGCAGTATTTAAATACTGATACGCAAAAGCAACACGGTCTTCCGCCTTACGTTCGTTTAAATATTTCATTGACCAAAATTCAGGCCAATAGGACGTTTGCCTGCCCTCTGAATCTGTTTTTACAGCCTGCTGGACAATTTGCTTCCAGTTATTTTTTGGGACAAATAAAGTGGCGTGAATGTCGTCAAAATGAAATCGGGTTCCAAGACATATTGCCCGTGCTCCTTGGAACATAGTAGGAGCAATGACATTAGACCACGTCGATTCCATCTCACGTCTAATGTCCGGGTTATTGATGGATACAGCGGATTTAATAGGGTCATCGATAAGCACCAATTGCGACCGCTTGGAAGTAATTGCTCCCTTAAGACCTCCACACGCAATGGTAAACGCTTCTTCACCTGCCGTGTCAATTCCCGCAAAGTCATAGTCAATGCTCCAGTATTCGTCACTTCTTTTTATCTTTGATAATCTAACCATAGGAAATACTTCCCTGTATTTAGGGCTAGTTAGGATTCCCTTGATTGTTGCTGACTTTGCACGACTGATGTCTACCATATAAGCGATATATAGAATTCGCAGCATTTTCTTCGCAGCTGTATGTCGTCCAATCATCCAAGCAGCAAACAAACCAAGGACAGTAGACTTCGCAGATCCTCTGGGTGCGAGGATCGAGGTATTGGGTCCTCCGATTCCCATTAAACATTCGCTATCTTTTCCTGTGCATAATTCGTTGTGCCATTCCATCATGTGCTTTGCAGGTTTTTTACCCATAAAGCAGCAAAAATCGTAAAAGCTGTCCCTCGCCCTTAGTACTTCTTCTGAAGGAGGTTTAGTCGTTACCTTTGTAGCGGTCATTAGCGCCGCTCTTTTAAAAGCTAATGAGGAACTTGCAATAGCCATATTAATACTTTATTTTCAGTGTAGCTATTACAGCCTTCCTTCTGCGTATCGCTGTGCATAACGTTCTTCTGCTCTAGCCTTTGCACGCATAATAAGTGCACGCCTTCTATCTTCTTCGTACGCAATACCAATAGCTGCTGCAATTCGTGCTGCTTCTTCAGCTCGGCTCATCATAAAGAATTTTTCGACACTCACACCAGGAATAGATGGCAGTCGTGCCAGCATGGTGTCTTGTGCACGTAATGAGCGTACATCTAGGTTTGTAATATTGCCTGGTAGTTCTGGTAGTTCTAGATCAAGCATTACTCAACTCACTATAAATTTTTGCCCATACTGCATTTATAGCATTTTCAATGGGCTCAGCAAATTGAGGGTCATCTTTGAAAATAGCTGTAATTTCACGCATCACTCGATCTGCACCTGCTAGCACCAGCCCACGTTTATCAGTAGAGCGATTCATTCTGTCAGACGTTTCAATATGCGATCTAAGTTCTTTTTCCAGTGCAGCCAAACGAGCTGCCCCATTATCGCCCTTGATTTCACCTGCGGTAATTGCCATTCGAAGCTCTTGTATATCGGCGTGAAGAGCAGCAATCTCGCTATTAAGTATCTCACGGCGGTTTAGTTTTTTATACTTCATTTTTACCCATCTGTTGAGATCAGTAAATGTGCCGGGGTATCCAACGATTCCCGCATATACCCAAATCTCAATAATGGATGGAGTGACTTCAGCAAATTCTCTGAAATCTTCTGACTCAGAAGCAGGGATGGTGTCTAGCCACTGCTCCACGTAGTTTAAATATACCTTGCCATTTTTTTCTACTTTGACTGTCATCAGAATGCCCTCGCTGTACCACGCGCATAACTGTGCATCGAAGCACGATCTTTTGCTTTGAGGCGTTGCTCATTATCTTGTGTTTTACGAGTTTCGTCTCCAGTAGCACGAGTATTATCAATAGTCCCTTGTGTGCCGACCTTAGCAACATCAACACTTCTATCTGCTCCATACTTGGATGCATCTGCGGCTGCAGTTGCTTTAAATCTTTCGGCTTCTGCTCCAATATCTGCAACTTTTGTACTTGCTTTAGCTTGTGTATCAGCCACTGTTGTTTGTGCGCCTGCTTGAGTAGTTGCAACAGTCGTATCAGCACTAGCATCAATCGCTGCTGTCCCCAGTGCTGAGTCTTTCTGGATACCTGCAACTCCTAACGCCTGTTCTTTGCCAATATTTGCCACATCGCGTTGAGAATCATACAGTCCAGTTGCGATCTTTTCTTTTGATTTATTATTTTGAGCGTCAGTCAAGCGCGTCTGTTCGCCTTGTGTAATCATTCCGAGCCTATCTTGCTGACCTTTTGCGCCTATATTTAATCTTTCCTGCTCTCCAGTAGCACTAAGCATTCCTAGATCACGATCATGTTGAGCATTTGCAAACGTGTTCTGATATTCGAACTGAGCACCCATCTGCTCCATTCCATATACAAATTCATCTTTCATCAAGGCAGACTGATTACGTTGCTCAAGATCTGCTTGAGTAGTCATATTTTCCTGAGCCAACCCAGAGTTAAACGTACCTAGCTGCATAGCTAGCTGACTGTCCAATGCAGACTGGATCATATTTCCTTGAAACGCACCTTTCATTAGTGCCGCTTCACTTCCAGCTTCTGGTTCAGAATCGTAGAAGTCTGACATTAATTGCTGGAAATTAAACATTCCAGTCTGTGCCGTATTTGTATCGCTTGTGTCCTTCTTTTTTGCCATTGCCCAAATACTGCGCTATTAATTCTATTCTACATTTTACTTACAATAGAATTATTGCATCTTTTGTGGTATGTTTAATAGTATCGGCAGGTCAAGTAACTTCGCACAAGCGGGTAAATCTGCTGCAGACGATATGGTCCGTAGCTTTGCTGCTGCTCGACGCAATTCACCTGATTATGGGAAGATTGCAGAAACAGCTGCAACTATCCGTTCCCAAGAAAAACAGGCTGCTATAAAGGCAGCGGCTGCTGTTACTAAAACTGGTATCCAGGCTGCTGGTAATGTGCAATCAACAAAGATTAAAATTGAAGCTGAGGGTAATTTAAAAAAGTCAAAACGTAAAGCTGGTGCGTTAGCTACTGCTGGTCAACTATTTGGAACTGCTGGTTCATATGCAGGGGGAAAGCGTAGTAAACGTGAGGTTGGATCTGAAGATAGTTGGTACGACGAGCGGATCAAAACAAAAAAAGAAAAAGCTGCCAATCTTAGAAAACAAGCTGAAGAATATGGAATTACTACTGAAACTAATGATGCCACTCTTTCTACTGGGAACACAGGAGGTGGCAAGCCTGGGAAAGTAAGCAGTACCGCTGGGACAAGCGGTGGTGGTCAAGAAACAGCTATGCAATATATGAGTACGCTTACTAAGGAGGGATATACTCCTGTGCAGGCAGCAGGGATTGTTGGTAATGCTCAATATGAAAGTGCTAACTTCACGGCATACGAAGAGTTAGAACCTAATGCATATGGCACAAGAGGAGCAGGCGTGTTCCAGTGGACCAATGCAGGTGGTTCTAATCGTCGTGACAATTTTGAAAATTGGTCTGCTTCACAAGGTTTAGACCCTAAATCATTTGAAGCAAACTCTGGCTTTATGATTCACGAAATGCAGGGCAACGCAGGTAACCACTGGACTGGTGGAATGAACGATCAAGGCTACCGACAAATTAGTGATTTAAACACTGCGGTCACTTCATTCCAAAAAAACTATCTGCGTCCTAATAAAGATAAGGCAAACACTCAGCAACGTCTTACGTATGCTCAGCAAGCTTTACAAAATTGGCAGAATCGCAACAGCTAATCAAAGGGCAAAGGCTGCACCAAGTGATGCCAGTCCTGCCGCCAGGTTCTGGAGCATAGCCTGACGGTCCTTACGGTCTAGACGCTCCATACGCTCGTTATATTCCTGATCGGCCCTACGGTCGCGCATCTTCTGATATTCCAGCTGAGCAGATTGAGAATCTCTAGAAGCAGCCATCTCCTGCAATCGGATTTGAAACTCTTCAGCTGCACGTTTATCGGCTTTTTGGAACTGTAGTTTGGTTAAGTCATAAGTATTTTCTGCTGCGGTTGCTGTACGAATGTCAGCGTTAGTCTGACGGGTCATTGTATGTTCTTGCAGCGGAGTTGGCTTTTCAGCTCGTGTCCGTACAGCTTCTGCAACGACACCCTTAACATTCTTACTAGTAAGCTTTCCACTATCTCCAAGCTGCTTCCGGAGTTGAGCTTCCGTTAAACCGGGATTTGCATCAAGTACCTCTTCAATCGATTTAGCTTCTCTAACTTTGCCTTTACCTTCCTCAATTGCGTTGTAGCCTTCGGATGTACCAAAAGGTTGAAGCCAAAATGCAGCTCCTTCTTTTTTATATTCTTGTGTCTCAGGGTCCCAAGTAATACCCTCTCTTACTCGATCAGTCAGCCAATCAGCACCCCAGTTAAAACCACCAAGCTTTGTGCTTTTATTTAATTCTCTCCGTGTTTCTGCAGGTGATTGATATAGATCTGACATTTTTGATTTAATACTGACCTTTTTCTATTTTACACAGACACTAAAGCGTTCTTTACTTCAAGACGAGTGACACGTTCTTGAAGCTCTTGATTGGCTCGCACAAGAATTGAAATTAACTCAATAGGATCAATGCACAGTTTGTTTGTGCTGCCATCGACATAGGTAGCATCAGGCATAACCTTCTGATATTCCTGGGCAATAAAGCCATAATGCATACGCTCAGGATGTGCGCTGTACTCTTCCTTGTAGAAGAAGGCCACAGGACGCAGTTCACTCAGGATGTCACATGCGTATTCCAGTTCATCAATAGTATGCTTTGTTTCTTCATCTGAAAGTAAGCCGATTCCAGCAGCAGCAATACCACCAATCATGCTCATCATGCCAGCTTTTTTAGTGGCGCCTGCTTGGGCACGCATAGCTTTGGCTTGTTCTTTAGCAGCAGCTACGTTTCCAGCGGCACTGATTCCAGCTTGTGTCATTGTTGCTTCTGCATTCATTGCAGCTACACGCTCTTCTGCACGATTTGTTGCGGCAGTGGCAGCAATCTTGTCATAGTCAGGAGCACTGTCTCTTAGTGCTCCATAGATAGAACCAACACTTACTGCATCAGCAGCTGCTCCAGCATTTGTTGTTACGCCAGCAGACTTCAGGCCTTGTGGTGTAAAGTCTGGCAAATTTCTACCACTAGATGCTACAAATCTCATTGTTTTATTGATATTTCCTATGTTTATCTTAACGCCCTGTCATCCAAGAACTATTAGGACTAAATTCATAGCCAGAAGAAAAATCACCCACATCAGTATAAATATTTGGATCATAGTATGAAACTGAAGATCCATAGGCTTTTTCAACTGTCATCGGTGTACTATCTAATGTTGCTATTTTTCCGGCACCATTACCTCCACCTGTAGGAATAGCACCAATACCAGCTCCTGCAATCTGACCAATCATCCCCATCGTTGCAGCTTGACTTTGTGCACTAGCCATTTCCTGTTGTGCTGCTCCTGTAATCTTTGCTCCTTTTACCTGACCAGCGGCTTGAATACCAGCTGCTGCTGTTCTACCCATCAGGTTTGTAGCAGCCTGACCTTCTTTACTTTTTAAAGTACTGGCTTTAGATGCAAGCTCACCATAATTAGGCTTGTCTCCTAGAAAACCTTCAATACGAGTACCGGCGAATCTCATTGCATTTAACCCTTACTAATTGATTGTATCAATTTGATTTTCAAGGGCATTGCGACGACGGCGTTCTTGCTCAACTGCATTGCCAATACCCATTGCTCCTAAGGCTGAACCAAGTCCTACAGCAAGTCCACGACGAGGACCACCTCGTGCTCCGTATGCAGTACCTAAGATTGCTGCAGCTGTAGGCATCACTGCTGTAGCGATAGGAAGGCTTTTACCTAGGAACTGAATCTCAGGACCGTGGATACCTTCTGTAGTTGCTTTAATAACCCCTGTTGGAAGCACAATCTGTCCATCGTCAAATGGATTACCATCACCTTCATTATCGAATTTAAATGCCTTGTATCGCATGTACTCGTCTTTGGATACGTCAGGACGTACTTTCTTGAATTCTTCCCACGGCAGCAGACCACCAGTCCTGCCTAGCAAATACTTAGCAGCTATTTCAGCGATTGCATTATCAGTCTTACTTGGATCTTCTTCACTTGGAATGACTGCTTTATAACCTTCAGCTCCACCAAAAGGATTTAACAAACCGACACCTGCATTAACTGTTATACCTGCAGGGATAGCAAGAGCTTCAACAATTCCAGGCGCATACCTACGTTTTCTGTAGACTTTGGTTTTTCTTGGCTTGCCATTTCGACGTTCACCAATATCTTCATAGCTTGTGGTTACACCTGCAAGAGGTTTGTCTGTTGGTCCTAAAAGTCCTGCGATTTTGGCAGCACGTTCTGTTGAAATAGGTGTGCCTTTACCGTCTCTTTGTATTGGTGCCTCATAAAGGTTTGGGGCAACTTTTCCTAGGGCTGCTTCTTGTGCAACGTTCGCTGCAGCCTGTGGTGCGTTCAGCAGCCACCAAATACTACGTCCACGATCTTGTACTAAATCGGAGGCAAGAGTTCCAAGTATTTGTCCTTCACGAGTTGCACGATCCGGTGACAAGCCAATACCCATTTCATTACGAGCTTGTACCTGTGCTGGGTTTGCCATACCCATTAGCTCACGAGCCATTGTGATGGTTCTATTAGAACCCATCATCTGGTCGATTCTACTGGCATCGGTTTCTCTACCTTCAGCAGCGTATCCACGTTTCAAAGCTTCACGGAAGTCTTCTTTACCGAGACCAAAGGCTTCTGAAGCACCTGTACGTACACTACTTAAATAGTCACGTGCCTTTTGTAGATTATTTAGACCAATCATCACGCCAACCCATTTTCAGCAAGGAACTGATCGTATAGCTGCTGTTTATATGCTTGATCTGCAGCAGCCATTTGCTGTTCGGCTGGTGTCATTCCGCCATGTTTTGCACGAATAAGCGATTCAGCAGCACCGTAGCCAATTTGATCTCCAAGAATACCTCCAACCATTTCAGTACCAAGAATTCCTAGTCCTGACTTAGGTCCTAACAAGCCACGTCCTCCAAGACCACCAGCAATACCACCAACTGCAGAGCCTGCGCCTGCTAATGCTTTATCGACAATATCTCCTTCTGTTGTAGCTGCAGCAAAACCACCAAACAACAAGTCAGGAACGACTGTCATTGCAATGTCTTGTTTGGTCATAGGAATGCCAACATTTTTCTTAAATCCTTCTACTGAAAAACCTCGTCCAATTTTGTTAATTTTATCTCCAGCAAATCGTGCAACACTTTTTGGCAGTCCAGCTTTCGACAAAGCTTTGTATGTACCCATACCAGCCTTAGCAGCTTTACCAATCATTGCGCCGCCTTTCAAAGCTGCGAGAGCTGCTTTTAATTTTGCTCCTAGTGCAGGAATTGCTAGTGCTGCAGGAAGTGCCATTTTTTTATTAAATTACTGTGGCGGTAATCCCATTTTAGCTTGGTTCCATTGCATACCTTGATTGGTCATCCCAAACCTAGTCATCCAACCTTGTACACGAGCTTGTTCAGATGGATTGTTCATAAGCTCTAGTGCACGAGCACCCATTTCTCCTGCCATACGGCTGTTTTTCTTTGATAGCTCAGTACCTCCCCGTGGCTGTGATGCACCCTCAATAGTTGCAAAAGTTTCCGGTGTTTCTACTGAAGCATTCCGATTAGCTTGTCCTTGTTGAATTGATTCCTTAGAGAACTCCATCAGACTGCCTCCTTCTGTTCATCATCTGTAATTGCGTTAAGTCCGAGCACTGACGCCAAGACTGATCCGCTGATTACACCAGCGTCCCTCATTGCAATATTACGGTATGCACGATTCCTGAAGTTCTCTCTGTTTTTCTTACGTTTACCTGCAACAGAAGATGGCCCTTCGGGTGCACTCATATAATTACGAGTACTTGGCTCAGGTCCTTGATTAGGACCATCTAGGCTAAACAGCTCACGGCGCATATTTTCTGGCATTGGGCTACCAGCATCAGACATTGGAGCAGGCTGATTACCAGTTGGTACTCCAGGCTCAGGTGCAATAGATGGTGCTACAGCAGCTTTTTGAGTTGGCTGTAGATTAGTTCCTGATTCAATTCGTGCTCTTGCTTCAGCAAAGAATTGATTATCCATGTTATTACGGAAGGGTGTTTGACCCATTACCGCTGATTCTCGTTTGGCTCGATCTTCCAAGTAGCGTTGCTCAACTCCTGCTGCTGTTGCAGCTTGACTAGCACCATACTGACGAGTCAGAGCAGCTTCGCCACGACCACGGTCCTTACCCCTAATAAATGCAGCCCTAGGAGCTCCTTCGCTTGCTAGTGCACCGATCAACGGACGTTGTGCGTCCTCACGTGCCATACGAGCGCCTTCGATCATTCTTGCTGCCTCAGGCATTAGATTCCCGTTTTCATCAAGCAGCATTCCACTGTCACGTAGTGACTTGACCAGTGCTTCTTCAGTAATACCAGCCAATCCAGCTCTTACGCTTTTGGCCTTCTTACCGCGACCCACTTTTTCATTTCGAATTTTTTCTAATGCAGATCCACCGTCAGGGCGCATCTCACCGACGTTCATAGCAAGGTCAGATCGCTCATTTGACGTACGATTACGACGTGCGGAGAATGCTTGCTTATCTGCTTGATTGATATCGACTTTTGATGCAGCTTCTGCTTGATAAAGAGCGTTCGCTAGTCGTCCAAGATCTGCATCGCTATATCCGAGTTTGTAAAGTACGTCATCAACAGTTGGTTCTGCTACTCCAATCGTTTTGCGGCTTTCAGGGTCAAAACGGTAGAAGGTATCTCCTTGATTTTGACCACGTGCAACAATTGCACCCATTGCCTGCTCAAATTCTTCGAGCGTTCGTGGGTTACCGATATTTTCATATCCATAGCCCTTTAGACCACGGATACGTTCTCCAAGCAGTGCCATTTCATCATTGATACCTACTTGAGGAAATCCAAATGTTGTTCCGCCTTCACGTCCATAATCAGGGAGATTACGAATTACAAAATCTTGTCCTGAAGACGGTTTTGGAGCATTAAGTACTTGATCACTTGAATCGACGTTTGCTGAACCGAGTTGAACAAGGTTAGAGTCCTCATATCCGTAATATTCACGCACTCGACCATCCTTATCAGTTAGTGGGATAGCTACGTCAAATTCCTCTGGGTTCACTGCCTGAACTACTTGGAAATTACCGATTGCATCGTGACTGGCAAAAGGCATTGCGCCACCAAGGCTGCGGATTTCATTGATACGTCCAATGTCAGCATCCGCAAGCTGTCTAGGTAGACCACCAAATTTATTTTGTATTTGAGCAGCTTCACGAGCAGCTTTTACATCATTTTGCAGGGCAACCATTTCTGACACTCCACGTTTCCCTCGTTCACGGCGTCCTTCCATTTCTTGAGTTAGTGCAGCAGCCAATTCAACGTCACGATTAAATCGAGCACCCTTTTTCATTCCACCTTCAGGACGAGCTTCCCGAACACGACGTGCGATGCGTCTATTAATCTCTTGATCGGTCAAATCTCCACGACGAACTCTGCGATCATCAGCAGCAGCTTGTTGAGCCTGACGACGATCAGCTTCTTTTCCAATTTTTCCAGTTAGTTGACTTTCAAGCTGACGATCAAGCGTTTCCATTGCTGCAGTGTCTGCACCAAAACCTTCATAGCCAGGTCCAAAGCGATCCTTACCTTCACGCAGTCGATTTAGTGCATCTGAAATTCCACCTTTGACATTTGTATCAGAAGAACTTTCACGAC
>JACLAA010001555.1_pt1 | contig 69274 bp, 39 predicted proteins | sample 8027891 | NCBI WGS metagenome assembly JACLAA01 (sample SAMN15724900, study PRJNA655200) | protist metagenome | isolation source: fluorescence activated cell sorting (FACS) single amplified genomes of... | place: Spain: Blaines Bay Microbial Observatory, Mediterranean Sea | collected 2016-01-19 | reverse complement strand
GTAAGTACTGCAAACAGTCCAATTGGCCGGGCTTGGCCGCACACCGATACGCCCAACGGTCAAAGTGCTCAAATTTACGCTCGACAAGATATTCGAGTACGTGGAGATGACCATTTTCAGCCGCCCAAGCGGCAGTACCCCAAGCCCAAGGCGCTTTGACTTCTTCGCGTAAGTATTTGAGGCACTCGAGTTGACCTTTTGCAGCAGCACTTGCACACGCCCACGCATCGATGGGACACTTCTTTGCCACGCAATACTTGACCATTTCCAGATTACCTTGACGTGCGGCCGTATTAATCGTCCTTTCATCCCAATGACACTTTTTCTCCTCTCGCGCCCACTTGAGCAACTCGAGTTTATTCGTTTTAGCAACTCGAGAGCAGAAATATGTTTCGTCCCAGTGTCTCGGCCACAACGATTTATGCTCCCACGCAACTTCCAAAGTCGATATCGATGACATCTCTGCTGTTTTGAACTTCTTTTTTAAATCACCCGCACGAGACGATCTCTTCACCAACTTTCTCGTCTCCGCATTCACCTCGTACAAGAATTTGAGATCCGTTCGATTCAATCTCGGTAAAATATGCGTGAAACAAATATCGTCGCACTTCACGATCAAATCCCACAACACCGATTTGGAGGAAAAACTCTCCCTCTTTTTCCTCCTCGCGCTCGCAGAGTAAAGAACAACACCCCCCGCGACGACGAGGAGGAGGAAAACGAAACGAACGAGCGCGAACATATATATATCTTTGACAGGAGATATTAAAGTTTTTTCTTCTCGCGCATGTGAGATGTGATCTCATTCTAAGAGAGATTCCAACTGCGAAAAAAGAACGAAAAGACAGACCAAAAAAAAAATTCAAAAAGGTTGTCATTTTTCTTCAAAGAGTCACACATATCCTTTGCGCGCAAAAACACTACTCTTTTCGCGGGAGCATTAAGAAGACTCAAGATATGGACGGTACGCTTCCTTTCATTCTTTCTTTGTTCTTTCAATCTCTCGTTTTCTCTCTTTTAATATTTGTTTTGCGTCTCAATTCTCTCGCGATGATTTGCGCAAATGTCCATTTTTGAATATATTTTCCCTATACGAGGAGTCTTATGAGTAAACATCTCTCTCCGTTTCTTACGCGTTGCTTTCATCAAATATACAATTCACAGAAGGCGCGGTGTACCACGTGAACCCGAACGAAGATTTAGACGAGGACGACGAGTTAGATACTCGAAACGGCGGTTTTGATGAGCACGCAACACTCATAACGCCGTCTCGAGCGAGAAAGAAATTCGAAGATTTCCTGAGAAACTTCAGAGGCCATCCGAACGAAACCTCAATCGATGGACAGCTGATTTACAGAGACGTGCTCTCCGAAGGAAGGGTACCGGGGACGATCGATGTCACGCTGGATGATATCATCGCACACGACGCGGCTTTAGCGAAGGCGTTGAGAGATCAACCGAACGTGTATTTTCCAATCTTGGAAGACGCGGTGAAAAAGGTCGCGCAGAGTTTACGAGGCGGCGCCGGAAGAGGAGGAGGAGGAGGAGACGAGGAAGACGAGGAAGACGAGGAAGATCGCGAGGACGACGAGGACGACGACGAGGACGACGTTCGTTCTGCCATCGAGAGCATTCACGTCACCATATCGTCGCACGAAACGCCTCGATCGGTGAGAGGATTAAACTCGAAAGACGTTTCGAGGTTAGTGTGCATTCCGGGGATTGTCATCGCGGCTTCGAGGGCGAAAGCGAAAGCCTCCATCGTTGGCATTCAGTGTCAATCGTGTAAACACGTTCGGTATTTGCAAATTCCGCCGGGATATGCCTCGGCGCAAATGCCGAGGACGTGCGAGGCTGGACAAATGAACAATCAGCAGAGAGGAAACGAGAACGACGACGAGAATAATAACAACAACAACGATAACAACAACAACAGAAGAGGATGCGGATTAGATCCGTACCAAATGCTTCCGGATAAGTGTAAGTTCATCGATCAGCAATCGTTAAAGTTGCAAGAAAACCCGGAGGAAGTCCCGGCTGGGGAAATGCCGAGAACGATGATGTTATGCGTGGACCGAAAGTTGGTGCAAAAGATTGCGCCCGGGACGCGAGTTTCCGTCGTCGGTGTGTACACCATCGGTTCCGGGAAAACAGAAAATAAGAAAAGAGACGCAGCTGGTGGTGGCGTCCAGTTGCCGTACATTCGCGTTCTGGGATTAATCGAAGTCAACGAAGGCGCGCGCGGGAACGCGAAATTTACCGAAGCCGAACACCAAGAGTTTAAAGCTTTCTCGCAAAGGCCGTTTAAAGAGGTCATCTTAGACATTCGCTCGAGAATCGCGCCGGCGATTTTCGGGTCCGAGGATGTTAAAATGGCCGTCGCGTGTTTGATGTTTTCGGGAAGTCGCAAACATTTACCCGACGGCGCTCGTTTAAGAGGCGACGTGAACGTCCTCCTCCTCGGCGATCCGTCCACGGCGAAATCGCAATTTTTGAAATTCGTAGAACGTACCGCGCCGGTGTGCGTGTACACCTCCGGTAAAGGCTCTTCCGCGGCTGGTTTAACCGCCTCGGTCATAAGAGACTCGAACGGTGAGTTTTACTTGGAAGGTGGCGCGATGGTCTTAGCCGACGGCGGGTGCGTCTGTATCGACGAGTTCGATAAAATGCGAGACGAAGATCGCGTCGCGATTCACGAAGCCATGGAACAGCAAACGATTTCCATCGCCAAAGCTGGAATTACCACCATGTTAAACTCTAGATCTGCGGTGTTAGCCGCCGCGAATCCTCCCAGTGGACGATACGACGACCTGAAAACCGCGCAAGAAAACATCGATTTACAAACGACCATTTTGAGTCGTTTCGATTTGATTTTCATCGTTCGAGACGAACGCTTGTACGAACGAGATATGGCCATCGCCGGTCACGTTTTGAAAATCCACTCGAACGGTGCAAATGCGATGAATAGAAACGGCGGCAATAACAGAGGAGGAGGAAATAACGACGAACCTCACTCGGAAGGGAACAAAGAAGACCCGGCGGCGGAGCGCGAACGAAAATTTATGAAAAGGTACATCGAGTATTGCAGAGCGAATTGCAAACCAAGAATCAACGAGCGATCGATGAAAATGTTGCAAGACGCGTACGTGAAATACCGAGAAGAAATGCGAGAGCGAAATAAATCAGGCAAAGGCACCCCGGCGGTCCCAATCACCGTCCGCCAACTCGAAGCCATAACTCGAGTCTCCGAAGCGTTGGCGAAGATGTGTTTACAAAAAGTCGTCACTGAAGAACACGTCGCGGAAGCGCTCCGCCTCTTCGAAGTCTCCACCATCGACGCCGCTCGATCCGGCGTCGCCGGTACCGTCGTCCTCTCCCCCGAACAGCGCGAGGAGTTACAGCTCGTGGAAACGCAAATCCGTCAAAAACTCGCCATCGGCGCCACGACGAGTAAAAGACACTTGGTCGAAGACTTGTCTCGCGTCGGCGTCAACGAGTGGGCGGTCATGAGAGCGCTCATGGTCATGACCCAAAGAGGCGAAATCGTGGAAAGAGCCGAAGGCAGGAGAGTCACCAGGAAACATTAAATAGTTAAATATTTAATACTATTATTGAAAGAGAGCGACATTATCGTGTTCAACGTACTCTAAAGTGACCTTTTGTACACTCCTGTAACAGTATAAATATCCCAATTTTGGATCATCTGATCGTCACTTTTGTTCCACGTTTACGCGCATATAAGAGTGCACACACACGCACTAACACACGAACCCTTAAAAATGTTGTCCACGAACACCAAAGACACCAAAAAGAACGCATCATCGAGTAAAACAATCCAAGTCTTCTCGAAAACTCGCGAACCAATCTTCGGTTCATTCGATTGTCTTTACAAAGAAACTCACGACGTTTCCCCGCTCGGAATATCGAGTTTACCGCAAATAGGCAAGCTCACCATCCACAGAACGTTCGCGATCTTTACGAGTTCCTTCAACGGCACCATATCGAGGAAATTAAAACAGAGAGATTTAGATTCCATCGACGCGCGGTCGAGAATAAGCTTGATCTTTAAAGAGAAAGAACGGGAAAGAGCGAAACTTTTGACAAGAAGGAGCAGCAAGTTGGAAAACGTCGAGGAAAATGGTGAAGACGCGAAGGCGAATACTGCGAGCAACGATGCGATAAAAAACGAGAAAACTTCACGGGAAAAAGGAAAAACGTTTCAGTTACAATTCGTGGACAACACGGAGTGCTTCGAACGGTTGGTGAAGAAGTGGAAGTTGGAGCGCGGGAGGCGGCCGCGGAACGAAGAGAAGGAGGATTTTGCGGGCGGGGAGGAGGAGGAAGACGCCACGACCGAGAATAATACTAATACGAACGATGGAGGAGAGAAAACGAACGAGGATGGCGACGATGATGTTGACTTGAAACGCATCGCGTATAAGCCGGCGAAAGGAGCGCAACTTCGCAGAAACGATTCGACGTTAGACGGAGATTTGGACGATTTGAACGACGAAAGCGCGAGCGCGTACGGAGCCGCGGACGCGCTCATTCGAACGATGGAAACGATGGCAGGTAAACTTCCGTTCGGTGCGGGGAAGAAAGCGAAGTACGCGGCGTATTTTCTCAGGCAACAAATCAAAGCGACGAGACGCATGACGAAGAAATCGGTCAAGTATACCATGCGATACGTGAATCGACGCTCGCGAGAGTTGGCGTTGGCGAGGAAACGGCAATCGGCGAAAAGCGCGGTTTTCCGGAAAGTCGAAGCCGTGGACGTGGAAAAAGAAGTCTCGAAAACGTTGTTTGTTCGTTTGATTCGAGCGAAGAACGTGCTCGCCATGGACGACGGCGGCACGTCCGATCCGTTCACGGAAATCCGTTTCCGCGGATTACAAAACGTTTCCAGAACGATCGAGAAAACGTGCGATCCAGAGTGGGAGCAAACGTTTACGTTTAACATTCCAAACGGGAAACGCGTTTTAGACGCGTCCGATGCGGTCGAGTTATACGTGTACGACCGAGACCAAGCTTTGAATGATTTCATCGGCTACGCCAAACTCGATTTAGAAGGAGAAGAGGTGCAAGACGAAGAGTCGATGAAATTAAACCGCAAAAAAATGTCGAGCGCGTGGAAACGCGTGGACTCAGCCTCGGAAGGAGGCTTGATTGTTCCTTCGACAAAACTTTTAAACGAATCGTTCGAAAGCGAAAACGGCGGCGAAAGTCCTTCTCTCGGGATCTCCAAGGATAAGAAACCGATACCGCCAGTCGCGACGAAAGTTCGATACGATAAACACACGGGTAAAAAATACACGCAAAAAACCATCCATCTCTCCTCTTTGCCGGAAAACCAACAACCGTCGTTCTTCGATGTGAATCATTTGAAAGAAAAGCTGATGTTTTGGGAAGGCGAGAGAAAGTTTACCGGGACAATCACGTGCGAGTATTGGTTCGGGTCGAGACACGACGCGGAGTTTCGAGCATCCGCGCAGCCGAAATTGAGAACCGCGAATAACGAACTGACTGCTTCAATTCAACACTATTGCGACCCGGTGACGGCTTTGCTAAGAGTGGACGTTCGCGCGGGGAGAAATATCGTCAACTTGGATTGCGATAAAGGCGAAGACGGGTCCGAAGGCGGGAGCGACCCGTACGTTGAAGTCAGCGTCATCGACGCCGTCGATCGATCCAAGGTGAAGAAATCGACGCATTACATCGAAGACTCGAGGAACCCGTTGTGGAATCGAACGTTTACGTTCCTGACTTCGCAACCGTATTCAAACACCATGCAGCTTAAGTGTTACGATTACGACGGCGCGACGAGTTTTGACGACGTCATCGGGTGTTATTCCGTTCCTTTGCACGAACTGCCGGTTCGCGTTGGCGTGAAAACGCTCCCGGAGTATCGATGGGTCACTTTGAGACACCCGAAAACTGGGTCGGAGAAGAACGAGTTTGGCGTTCCGTACGGGGAAATCGAAGTCAGAGCGTACATCGACGAGGAGTATTTCGACCACTTACACGGTGGAAACGCGACGAGAGCGGTTGGGAAACTCTCCGTGGATATTCTCGAGGCAAACGGGATCGATAAGATTCCGCAAGGCGCGTATTGCGTCTGTAAGATTGGTCCGTATTGGTCGAGGTTGGAAACGGTGAAGAAGACCGAGTTTAGCGGGGAATTAGGTGACGAAGACATGCAGAAAGTATCAGAAGACGACGACGACGATGGTGTTGATGCCGGAGGCGACGAAGGAGAAGATGGTGAAGCGAGGCCTCCGAAACCAAAAGCTCTGAACGACGACGCGCGCCGGGCAAAGAAAATCGCCAAGATGATTGAAAACGCAAACAAGATTCGATGGAACAAACGTTTAATTTACCCGGTCTCTGAACCGTCCGACGAGGTCATCGTCTCCGTCTTCGACGCCGAAAACGACGACGTCATTGGCACGATCAAGTTACCTTTGTCGTGCATGGAAGACGGCGTGCGATACGAAAACGAGTGCGTGTTGATGATGAACGCCAACGTCGCCATCGGCGATATCGTCAAAAATGGCACTTTAACGTTAGCCTTTACGTTTACACACTTCAAAGGCGGCGCTCTGGTTGCTCGAAAGTACATAAAACCAAAGTTACCGGCGAAATGGTACTTTTATCCTCTCTCGCCGAACGAAACGCAACGCGTGCTCAGAGCGCAAAAAGACGTCTTGGTGAAGAAGCTTTTACAAGCCAATCCACCCATACCAGAAAAAGTGTCGCAACACATCTTGGCGTATTCTCAACACACGGTCAACGTCATGAGCATTAAGAGCTCTATTGCGAGACTGGAGAAATCCATGTCCGGTTTCGTTAATTTGCACCAAGGCTTGACGTTTACGTTCTCGTGGGAATCGATTCCGTTGACGGTTTTAGCGCAATGCTTGTTGGTGTTTTGGATTTATCACCCCGAGTGGTTGATCCCATCGTTTTGTTTTGGTTTAGCCATGAACGCTTTGCTGTTATTCCCGGGTCGATATCAGCGCGTGTTGGACCGAATGGTACCGAACGAGTTCCTTTCGGTTGGCATCGCGGCGGCGCCGGAGGACATCGACGACGCGTTGAAATTAAAAGATCAAGAAGATCGAGAAAAAGAGATTGAATCAAAAGATGCGCGCATGGCGGCTAATCTCGATTCGGACGGCGAGGATTTTGACGACAAAGAAAAGGCGGCGAAAGACGCCAAAGAGGCGGAGAAGAAGAAGAAAAGTATGACCAAGCCGAAGGAAGCGGCGACGTGGGATTCAATCAATCCCATCGCGCAGTTGCAAAAACAGTTGGAAGAAGTAAAACTGTTAATCACGCAATCGCAGTCGATCTTAGATCAAGTCGCTGGTGGTGTCGAGCGCTTCATCGGTATCTTCACGTGGGCAGAACCGCGAGTGACGGCGATGACCATTCTCGTCGTCTTGGCGTTGGGTTGGGCGACGTTGTACATTCAAACCATCGTCCGAGTTGGTTTCGAATTGATGACGGGCGTCGTCGCCAAAGTCGTTTTCAAGATTGTCACCCCAGAGAGAGTGAAATTCGCGTGCACGTGCGGCCTCTTGTGGCTCTTACGTCATCCGGCCATCTTTCCGGACGACGTGCGAAGAGCCATCCAAGAAGAAAAGAACGCTCGAATCGAAGCGCAACTCGCCGCCGAGGCGAAGAAAGCGAGCGGGGAAATGAACGCCCAACCGGAAGAGGTTGATTTGGAATTAGAAGAGGCGCTTAAAGACGCGCCGCCGAAGGTGGACTACTTGTTCGACCCGAGACCAATGCCGCCGTTGAATGTATTTTTTAGAATTCCGACGAGGAGTTCGCAGCTCGTGTAGTAGTAAAATTTATTTGTTTATTATCATTATTATTATTAAAGTTATTATTGTTATATTATTACATCACGAAAGAAGAAGAAGTGTATACAACAATTCATACCTATTACGCGTTAAATATATATAAGCTATTACTAACGCCGCACGCCAAGATATCTTCTTCCGGATGCCACGCGACGTGTAAAATGTTCGACGAAAAATCGCTCAAATTTTGGTGATGGTGCGCGTTTGCCAACGAATTCGGCGGCGTTTTCACGCCACCCACGAACAAATCTTCTCGAGTGGTGCCACCGTTGCCGAACGCGCTCTCGCTTCTTCTGGGAGGCATTCTCGACGTGATTTCAGTCGTCGTGCCTTCACTTCCGGATTCAAAAACGTTGAAACATCTCAAATTGGCGTTGTAGGATCCGCTCGCGACGTGTTTGCCGTCGCCTCGAATGCAACACTGAAACTTGTCAAAGATGGAGTCTTTTTCGTATAAATCGCATAAGCGCGGTCGCAAGTGATCGTGCACGTTAAACGTCGCCACCGGCGCTTTCTCCATGTTCACGTCCCACAATTTCAAAGTCAAATAATCTCTCGAGAGAAAGTATCGACCGTCTTTGCTGAATTTCACGTCCGAGACGCTCGCGATGATTTCCGAAAAGAACGACCTCTTTTCAACCGGTTCCGGTTCCTCGAACGATTTCGACGCCGCGTTACAACTCGCGTTAATCCGCATATCCGCTAATCTAATAGTTCCTTTACTCGAAGAATACGCGAAGTGTTGACAATGCGACGGATGAAAACACGCCGAAGTGATGACTTCGGTCAACTCTTCCATGTTTTCCGGTTTGATGTCGACGATGTTAAACGACCCGTTCGCGCGTTCTAGATGCCATAAATTCACTCGCAAATCGTCCGCGGATATGAACGTTTCTCCGTCGCTGTTGACGGATAACGAGTTAATGTGATACGCGTGCGCGTTGGCGTAGCACCGGCGACATCGCGCGTTAAACCCCAACTCGCCTTTCAAAACTCGTGGGATTCTCAATCGATATGAAGTCTCCGAAGACGTGTTCGACGTTGATGTTCCACTTGCTGTTGCGTTATTTTCCTTATTGTTTCTACTATTTTCGTTGTTGTTTCTATTATTACTATTTCCGCCCCAATTATGCGCTCCTCCGGTACTCGTCGTCGTCGTGTTGATAGAATCGTTCGAGTCTCGATTAAACCCGCTCACTGCTTCCGCTCTTTTCTCGAACACTTTCCACAGTTTGATCGTCTTATCGTTCGTGGATAATACAAACCTCCCCTCGTTGGCGCCTTGGTGACACCACTTCAAGGTGTTGATTTTCTCTTCAATCTCGAGCGACTTTAAATAATCAAACTCCGGTTCGTGCGATTGAAACTCGGTTAAATATCGGAACTCAACCTGTTCCGGTTTACCTCCTTCTGCTATTAACTGATGCTGTCCGTTTTTATTCGTATTCTCGCTCGTGCTCGCGTTGTTCTTATTGTTATTAATCATAACCCCGACTTGATCGTCTCTATTATATTGCATCTCCGAGCTCATCTCCTCCATCAAAACGTCCTCCAACTCATCCTCGGGATGTTTCTCTTCTCGCCTTTTCGCGTGCCTCACTCTCTCAAACAAAACAACTCTCCCACCTCGATCCCCAGTCGCGAGCCAATCCCCCGTGCGATCAAACTCCACCGCGGAGATGATGTCCGCGTCCTGCACTTCCTCGTTCGGCGCTCGCTCGCCGAAGACTTGCGAGAAACCCCAGTTTAAGTAATTCTCGTCGTGATTTACTACTGCTTCTGTTGCTGTTCTCTCATCATTCTGTCCTCCTTCGTCCTCTTCAAACTCGTTCGGTGTCCTGTTTCTCCTTTTCTCCGGCGAGGAAGAGGACGCTCGCTGAAACCCTCCTGAACTTAATTTGGTAGCTCCTAGGTCTTCCTCCTCGCCTGTACTGGTCGTTCGGAACGAGAAATCCGCCGCGGCTGTCGACGACATCATAATAACAACACGCTCTCGATACCAAGCGTAATAGGAGTATTAAAACACCTTCTTCAGTCCTCTCTTTTCAAAAGTCTTAAAAGTCTCAGGAAAGCTCGAAGAACAAAGAGTGTTCTTCTTATCTCGACGAAATTTCTCTCGCGTGACGGCTCAGAACTCTTATCTTCCAAAATGGATTTCCAATGTCTTCTTTTAAATCTCTCTCTTCTTTGACAATACTTCTCTCTCTCTCTCTCTCTCGCTCTCAAAGTCGCCCAAAAGCGTTCTCTGTAGTACGCTCTCTCTTTTAACACGCTCTTCTAAGGCATGCACACCAAAACGGAGAGAGCGATGAGAGAGAGAAAGGTTTATTAGTCTAACGGAAATTCTTCTGAAGAGCGAAAAAGCGGCTTTTTGAAGAAAAAGTGACAGAGGACACAACGAAAATTAAATTTTTAAAGGAAAAACAAATTGAGTAAGGAGTTACAAAAGTACTTAATAATTTAGGGTTTAAGTGCTTAAGCTTTACTCAAATTTAGCTTTTTGAGTGCTTCGTTCGTACTCCTCAGTGCTTCGTGCGTACTCCTCAGTGCTTCGTGCGTACTCCTCTTTTAAAGAGGAGAGTCAAAGGGAATACAGTTAGACTACTACTACTAAAACACCACACAAAATCATCATAATGGGGCAAAAAGGCAGCGAGAAAAACGACTCCGAGACGAACGAAAGAGAGAGGGAAACAAAAAAGACGAACGAAGAAGAGATTATATTCGATGTCGCGATTCTTGGCGCCGGGATGTCCGGCGTATCCTGCGCGAGGGAGATTTGTTTTGCATTAAATGATGATGAGAAAAATGCACGAAAAGTAGCACTCTTGGAAGCGCATTCAACCGTCGGCGGGAGGTGCAAACAGACGAAAAAAATCGCGAAATGGCCGGTGGAGTTAGGGGCGGAGTTTATACACGGTGAAGTGAAGAATCCAGTGAAGGATTTACTCGCAGAAACGATGAGGAGAGAGGAGGATTTGGAGGAGGATTTAGATGGGAAAAAAGGAAAGCCGAAACGAATGCAATGCAGCGCGTTCGAGTGGCCGGATCGATACGCGATGAATACTACTACTACTAATAATAGGAACACGGAGGAGAAGGATGCGTTATTATATTCTTTCTCAAAAAAATCGATGTTGGTGCTGCGCGACGGCGACGAGTGCGAGAAGAACGATAAAGACGTGTGGAAAATCCACCAACTGTTCGATCGACTCCCGGGCGTATCGAAGACGAGTACTACTACGACTACCACGCATAATGACGAGCCAGAGGAGGACGAAATGTCCTCGCTCTCCGCGTTAGAGTGGCTCAGGGACGTGCAAAAATGTACAGAACGAGAGATACGCGTGGCGGAGTTGATTTACGCGACTGATTTCGGAGCGAGTTTGAAAGATATCGGGATGAGAGAGATTATGATTGAAAAAGAAAGGTGGGAAAACGGAGAGCAATATTTAGTCATGAACGGAGGGTTTAACGAGTTGTTTCGACGCGTGTTTTTGAACGCGTTTCAAAGGAATAGTAATAGTAATAGTAATAGTAATAATAGCCCCGTCGTCAACATCGACGTGCGGCTGAACTGGGAGGTGGAAACGGTCGAAAAAGTAGACGAACGGAATTTGATCAAAGTCACCGGAAGAACGACGACGACTGAAACGTCTGAAAAAAAGACGTTGTACGCCAAGAAAGTGGTGGTCTCGTTACCGTTGCCGATATACAGACCAACAGACGACGACGATTCAGACGACAAAAAGCTCTCGAGAGTGACGTTTCACCCGCCTTTGAGCGAGGAGAAACGAAAAGCTTTACGCGCCGTGAAAATGGGCAACGCGGTGAAAGTTTTGTTGGGATTTAACGAGAAATTTTGGCCGCAAGAGAATTTGTTCAACGTCATATGCGACCACCCGGCGCCGTTTCCGGAGTTTTGGGTCGTGAGCGATAAAGAGAAGACGATTTATTCTGATGAAGACGATAATACTACTAATAATAATAATACTACTAACGAAGAAGAAGAAAGTAAAAAAGAAGAAGTTCGGTTCGTCATCACGTTCTTCGTCACCGGCGACCGGGCGAACGCGATGGCGAAAATCGACCCAAACGAACGAATAGAGATGGCGTTTCAACAATTCGTCTGGATTACGATGCGCATCACAAACGACGACGACGATGGAAGAAAAGAATTCGATCGAATACGCGAAAAGCACTTGAAAACGTCCGAGACGAAAGCGTGGTCCGAGGATAAATTCGCCGGCGGTTCGTACACGCACCCGAGCGTCGGATGCGATCGAAAAACTCGAGACCTTTTGGCAAAATCGGAATGGTCCGACTGCTTATTCTTTTGCGGTGAAGGCACGAACGCGTCCGTGAATCCGTGCTTACAAGGCGCGTTCGAAACTGGCGTCAGAGCGGCGAAAGAAGTGCTCGAGTCGTTGAAGTTACAGTAGTATGTGTATACTTTTTATGATGTACAACGGGCGGCTCTTTCGCGCGATAAAGAGAAAAGAAAACGATAATAAAAGATCGTCTTCAAAATCAACTCCTTTTGAACACGTCCCCTAACTGTCTGTTCAATAAACTCCTCTCCAAACTTTCCACCTCCACTCTTCGTTTCTCGTCTTCCACGTACCTTCCGTATTTCAGCGTGTACGTTTTCGTCACTCTTGAAATCACAAACGTGCTTTCGTTCAAGTCCACTCTCACGCCGCACGCCATCTGATCGTCCGCGAAACGGAACGTCCCTAAATCTTTCCTCGGTGGCGTCCGTTTCGTCACGAGCGCGTACGAGTACGACTTTGTCTTTTTCTTTTCTTCGTTGTTGTTCGTAGTATTACTCCTGATCTTCTCAAACTCCTCTTTCTCGTTGTTGTTACTACTACTCGCACTAGTATTCGAACAATACCATCGATTCCTGCTGCTCCTTCTCGTCTTACTCGTCGTTTTAGAAACAGCGCCTGCATTGAAAGCGCTGCTCAAAGTTCTCATTTTCCTTTGTAGCGCTCTCTACACCGGTAAAACTGATGATGATGATTTGAGCAAAAAGCGTATCTCTGCTTTGGATTAATGACGAAACGTGAAGAGATGTTTCGCGTTTAAAAGAAGAGTATTCGCAAAGTGTTTGTGCGCGTATAAAATCTCAACAAAAGTTTTACTTGCTTTTCTCTGAAAGGAGCGCTTTTTGGTCTCTCTGTCTCCCTGTCTCGCTCTCTTCAACTCTCTCTGTAGTGTTATTAAAAGATCGCACGAGAGACGAGAGATTTTGAAGCTTTTGGGGGAAAATATCTCAAGGCGAGAAAAGGTTTGAGTGAAATTTTGCTCTCATTTTTTAGTACACGAGTTTCTTTCGCGTTTGTTTATCTACGATGATGATGATGATGATGATGACGACGACGACTCTTGTTGCGCGTGTAGTTCTCCGCCTTCGTATCGCCAACCAGGTGGTAATGGACAGTTGTTGTCGAGGAGGTATTGTAAACACTCGGTTTGGTTGTTCTTGTGAGCGTGGTATACGCTCCAATAGTCCCAAGGCGCTTTGACTTCTTCGTGTAAGTATTTGAGGCACGCGAGATGACCGTTTTCGGCAGCATTTGCACACGCTCCCGTACCGATAGGACACTCATTTGCAACGTAATACTTGACCATTTCCAGATTACCATGTTCTGCGGCCCTATTAATCGTCCCTGCACTCCACTCACACTTTTTCTTCTCTCGTATCCACTTGAGAAACTCGAGTTTGTTCGTTCCAGCAGCTCCCATGCAAAACCAGGCTTGGTCTACCACGTTTCCTTCTTCATCTTCCTCTCCCCATCTCGAATGATTCCACGCCCATTCCAACGTCGAAATGGATGAACATTCGTGAACATTTACACATAATTTCGATACGTCTACCCCGGCATACTTAAGCACATCCAAACTCTCTGTATTGACATATGAAAAGAAATATCGATCCGTCCCATTCAATTTCGAAATCACATGCGAGACAAACACATCCCTATGATGCACCACCAACCCGGTCCACAACTTCGTCGGACCAAGCTTCAACCGCTCCGTATCCTTCGCGGCCTCTTCTCTCTCCTTTTTCTTCTTCTTCTTCTGCGCTCCCGAGAGTTGCTTCTTCCCCATTATTACGAGTAAAAGTCGTATTCCTTTTCTTTCCCACACACCAAAAGCATGTGAGGAGAAAAAAAATTAAGGCGTTTTTTAGTCTTCTCGTAAGGGGAAAGAAAAGAGACAAAAATCGCTCACACTAAATTAGGTATATCTTTTATACTCCTTTAAACTCTGTTTTAAAGAACAACAACAATTCAGACACAAACGAGAGAGAGAGTCAGAGAGCAGGTTTCTTTGCTGTTAGTATTGTTCTCGATATTCTCGTTCTCATCGGCATCGCATCAGAGAGAGAGAGAGAGATGGTGTTGGGGAACCACAAGAAGAACACACCGGCGGATTTAAACACATTTTTCAATTCACCTTTGTTTACCACCGCGAAGACGAGGAGTAACACTACTAATATTACTACCAATGAAAACGACGAAAACGATTATGATTTCTCGCGTTGTTTCCCGTTTAAACCGTCGCCGAACGCGTCGAAACCGACGAAGAAACGAAAGAGTTTAGTAAAAGAAGAGGATGTGATTATTACGACTGAGAGAAAGAAGAAAAAGAGGAAGTTTGAAGAGTTCGCGAGCGCCGACGACGAGCGTCACGAGGACACCATTGTCTTTCCTTTCGTCGCGAATGCGTCGTCCTCGTTGAAGAAACAGAAGAAAAAGACAAAGTCTGATGCGAGTGGTGAAGAAGAACGCGTCGAGGACGACGTCGCGAGGCCATCAGATCCTCCTCCAAATGGTGTTGGTTTCGCAAAAGGCGGGAACGCGAAAGAGCAAACGATAGAGAAAATGGTCTTCGATGCGAGTAAGACGACCTTTACGGACTTCGACAAGAGGAAGAAACCGACGACGACGACGACGAAAAGGTATAAGAATTTTAGTAAAGGAAACAACAACAACAAAATCGGGAGTAAGAAGAAACCGCCGCCTTTTGCGGCGGCTTCATCGTTTAACGTCGCCGCCGCGGTGGCGAAGAAGAAAGCGCAAATAGAAGTTTCGGCGAAGAAAGCGCAAGAAGTCGGGTTCGGGTCTTCGGCGAGGAAGCCAGCGGCGGCGTATTCCGGGATCGTATCGTCAAACTCGGCTTCGAAGAAAGGAGTAGGTTCTTCGGTTTCGGCGGCGAAGAAAGAGCGCGGTAAAAGGAGTAGCGGCTTTAGCGGTGCGTCGTTCGAAGTTCATCAAAAACAACAACAACAGCATCAACCGAAAGAACAACAACCGAACGAGTTTCAGAAAATGATACAGAAAGCGCGAGAGAACTTGAGAGAGAGTTCAAGAAAGGGTTTCCATTCGCCTCAACCGGCGGCGGCGGCGGTTTATCATCGCCCCGTTTTCGTCGCCGCGCAAAATTCGGGCAAACACCAAAGGTTCGCCTCGCCGCCATCAATACCGAAGAGTAAGACGAATATAACGACGACTCCTAAGTTCCCAATCAACCAAACCTTCGTCTCCGCAGCACAAGCGATGAATCAAAACAATAACAATAGCAAACAAGAAGACCACCACCACCACCCTAATAATAACAATAACAATAACATCGTCGACATCGTCGCCAGAGCGAAACAAAAGACGTATTTACCGTCCACCGCGGAGAAAGCGAAGAAGAAAGCGAAAGAAACGTACGAGAAAAAGCGCATCGACGCAGAAAGAAAAGAAAAGCTCGGGCAACTCCGCGAGTTAGACGAGACTTTATCCTCAAAAACGAACATCATCATCGCGCCGAAAGACGACGAGAAGAGTGAGAAGAATAAGAGGAACACGTACAACAACAACAACAGAGTGTTCGGCGGCGCCATGACGAAGGCGCAAAAGGCGCACATGGCAGCCACGGAGTGGGAACCTTTATGATGATGATTTCATCACACACCTACCAACAACACCAACAGAGACGAACACTGCTACTGCTCACAGCCGAGAGCAGAGAGACACAGAGAGAGAGAGACTCTCATTGAAATGTGAAGAACATTTCCATCCGTCGTGTATTTTATAAATAGAGAGAGCAAACACAAGAGCTAAAACCTAAACCCTAAACGTTCCAAAAGGCACCCCTCAAAACACCTATAAATACCACACACTCTTGAGCGCGCAAACGCTAAGTTTTGCTTCCACTAAACGAACACTACTCAAATATAATGTCGTACAAACCACACTTACCTGAACTCGTTTCGGATTTAAAATCCAACCCGTCTCTCATCCACGAGCACGAGTTTCTCGATTTGAAACGCGTTTTGGAAACTGAATTTGCCTCCACGTTTCCCCCAAAATCGAATCAGAATACGACGCCTAATGAGGATGTTGAGGAGGATGTCGACATCAAAATCGAGGACCCAGATATCGTCGGACCAGAAGTCGAACCGGTGGACCCTCCTTTACTTTCGGTAAAGGAAGGCGAAGAGTTGAGCGAAACGGACATGAATTCGGTACGAATGTGATGAGATATTTAATTGTTTTGTGCTTCTTTTCTTATTGAGAGAGAGACGCCTTCGATGTCGATATGTTCTAACTCACTGACATTCTCTTTTAAACCACAACACTTTTCTAATACTAACAGATGATGGAAGCGAAATCGAACGCCTCGCAGGCGTTTTCAAACGGCGATTTTGCCTCGGCTTTGGAAGAGTACACGAAGGCGTTGCGTTTACAACCGACGTCGGCGTTGACGTTTTCGAAACGAGCGGAGTGTTTCGTGAAACTGAAAAGGAATAAAGCGGCGAAACAAGATTGCGAGCAGGCGCTGAAGATCAATCCGGATAGCGCGAAGGCGATGAAGGTTTTAGGGACCGCGCAGAGGTATTTAGGCGAGTACGAGGAGGCGTGTAAGAATCTTGGTCAAGGGTTGGCGATCGATTTCGACGAGGAAAGCGCCAAGGTGGAGAAAGAGGCGGAGAAGTTTTTCCACGAAATCAGAGTGGCAAAATCCAAAGAGAAGGCGAAAAGAGAGCAAGAAGAGAAGAAAAAGATGGAAGAGAGGAGGAAGGAAGCGGAGGAGGCGATGAAGAACGCGAACATGGGTGGCGGGAATGGCGGTACTCCGGGAGGGAATCCAGGCGGTTTCCCGGGAGCCTTCCCGCCTGGAATGGAAGGTTTGATGAACGACCCGGAAATGATGGAAGCGATGATGAATCCAAAAGTGATGAGCGTGTTGCAACAAGCGCAATCGAACCCGGGCGCGTTGATAGCCGCCATGAGCGACCCGGAAGTTGGTCCTCTGTTGCAAAAAATCGTCGGCAAGATGGGCGGAAGCATGGGCGGCGGCGGCGGCGGCGGCGCGCCCGGTTTCGGGAACTTTTCGGGAGGAGGCCCAGGAGGAGGAGGCTTCGGCGGCGGACAACAACCGACGAGTGAAAATCGCTTCACCGAAGAAGACGCCGCGCCGCACAGACCCGCCACCGTCGACGAGGTCGATTAATAAAATAGAAGAAAAGAGAGATAAAAACTTACGCGAAAAGGAAAGAAAATTTTCATTCACTATTCATTCGCGGTGAGAAAGAGATTAAGAGAGAGAGAGAAAAAGACGAGACGATTGAGAAAACGATCGAGAGAGCGACAAACAACATCAACGTCGTTCATTTCGTTCCATTTTGTTGTTGCAGTCTTCTTTAAAAGTATAAAAAAACGCACGACTCCCAAAGCTCAATATATACGTACGACGCTTAAACCCGCAAACATCTCGAGACCTTCAATGTCACCTCCTCGATACAATTGAATCAAAATTCATCGCCACAGAGACTCTGCTTCTGTTGTTTTGTCTCTGGGTACCTTTTAAAGCTGATATTTACGCGCTCAAATGTTCCTAGTACTCCGTTTTCGAGAGTCGAACATTTTTCAGACCAAAATGTCTTCACTTTTCCCACCATGACAGACACATCGAACAAGAAAGGATCGTCCTCTCGCTTGGACCGTTTACTCAAGCTCCTCGAGTCCGGGTCGACATCTCAAGCGCGCGCGCAAGCGGCGGAGCAAATCGGCGAACTCGTTTTACAGTCCTGCGCTTCCTCGTCTTCAAATACTGGCGGAGAAGGGAGCAAAGTACACGTAAACGCGGGGATGTTGCCGACGGTTTTACGAAAGGTTCGCGAATGTTCGCGCGCGAAAGAATGGGAGACGAGAGTCGCCGCGGGGAAAGCGATGGGGGCAATCGCGAAGAATTTACGAAGAAAAGAGTCGTCTCTGTATCTAGACGAGGCGCAAAGCAACGATTTCGTCCCGAACAACGCGTTCTGCGCGAGCGCGAGAGATGTGTGCAAGATGGAATTAATTGAGTACGAATTGGTGCTGGAAAAGGTCGCCGGCGAACGCGCGAACCGCGCGAACGAGCAAAGGACTTCTGTTTTGGATGAAGAAGTGAAGGAAGCGCAAGATGAAGTCACACAGATTCTCGATTTGAAACTGGAAAACTTTGACATAGAATCTGTCTTGAACAAAGGGATCGTCTTATTATCCTCGACGGGAGACGAGTGGTCCAACGCCGAGAGAGGACCGGGGACGAAGACGGAACGGCTGGAACGAGCGAAGATGAATTTGAAAAAAACGCTCGGGATGGAGCTCGGGAAAGAAGCAGCCGCGTTCGGGTTGGATAGTAAAGCGATCGGGGAAATGGTCACGGAGAAAGATTTAGTCGGAGACGACGACGATTTTGAGAGTCTCGATAAGAAAAAGAAGAAAGCGGCTTCGAAGAAGAGGAAGAAAGGGAGCGCGGATGAAGACGATATTGAAGTGAAGAAAGAAGAAGGCGCAGCAGCGCGGTTGGTCGATTCGTTAGAAGGAAACAACGGCAACGCGGAAGATGATTTTGACGAGGAGAAGTTGCGAGCGCAAGGAATGTCCGCGAGAGAGGTGAACAAATTAAAACGCAAGAATAAACGGTTGCGCGCGGCGGGGAAGACGGTCGTGAAACATCATCAAAGCGATGACTTTAAGGACGACGACGGCGAAGAGGAGGATAAGAAAAAGAAATCAGCGACAAAAAGTGGTGGCGCGAGCGCGGCGGATGTCAACGAACAACAGAGAAAATACGAAGAGATGGAGGAGAAACAAAGGCAAGAAGAGGACGAGGAAGAGGCGCAAGAAATCGAAGCCGGGTCGTGGCCGTTTACACGAACGTGCGAATTCTTAGCGTTCTCCTTATTTAGCAGCCGCTGGGAGGACAGACACGGTGCCGCGGTCGCGTTGAGAGAGATTTTGAGGTACCAAGCGGAATGCGCGAACATTTTCATCGAAACGTTCGATACGACGACGACAAGTGCTAATTTAGTAAAAGTACAGCCAGGAACGGCCGAAGCGCAGATGCGCGCAAACTTTTCGTGGTTGGAAGACATATCGGTGCGTCTGTTGTGTGTCTTAGCTTTAGATAGATTTGGCGATTTCGTCGGCGATGGGGTCGTCGCGCCGGTTCGCGAAACCGCGGCGCAAGCTTTAGGCGCGTCTTTGCGCGATTTACCGACGCGAAAAGTTTTCGATATCGGTGAAGCGACGTTGACTTTATTGAAACACGAAAAAGCGTGGGAGGTCAGACACTCCGGATTGATTGGTTTGAAATACGTGTTCGCGTCTATTCCGCAAGGCGAACAAGTCAAGATGGACATGTTGGCGCAAAAGTTACTTCCATCGGCGCTTCCGAGATTAATCCTCGCCTTGAAAGACGACGACGACGACGTGAGAGCGGCGGCGGCGGAAGCAGCTTTGCCAGCGAGAGAGTCCTTGAATCCTCAGCTTTTGAGAAAGAAAAAAGAAGACAACATTGAATCAGATGATGATGGTAATTTGTTCAAGGTGTTTTTAGAGACGCTTTGGAACGCTCTGTTAGAATTAGACGACTTATCACCAAGCGCGAGACCAATAATGAGCTTACTCGCGAAGCTCTGCGAGAAGAAAGAAACGAGAGACATGTTCAACGTTGCTGAAGTCGCGCCTCGTTTGTGGCCGTTTGCTGCACACCCGATTGCGAGCGTTCGCGAAGCGACGTGGCAAACCATTTCGGAGTTGAGCGGAACGCTCTTGGAAAACGAGTCCTTCGTCGATGTGCACTTGGCGGATTACATGACTTTAGCTTTGCAAGGATGCGCTTTAGACGAAGACGATAATGCGTCTTTGGCGGCAAAGAAGGCGTTTTTATTGGTTCTTGAATTGTCCGGCTTCGATGTTGGTAGTAATAGTAGTAGCAGCGATAGCAAAAATGTGGCGCTCGAGGCGGTAAAAAATACGCGAAGAATTATCCGCCTCAAAGTGGCGGAAATTTTCAAAGTGAAATCCGACGCATTTTTGAAAGTCTTGAGTGTCCAAGTGAACCGAACGTGCGACGCGCACTACATATTAGTGAAGAAACCGGCGAAAATGACGGGCGAAGCGCGAAACGTCGCCGCCGATTGGCTCTGTCGCACCAAGACGCGATTCTTAGGCATCGAGTGCGTGGCGAAAGCGTTGGTGTCTTTGCTTCCAACATCGTCGTCATCATCCTCAGAATACGCGGAAGAAGAAGAAACGTTGACCTTGTTCCTAAACGATAAAGTGATGGCGTTATCGAAGCATGGCACCGCCGCCGCTCGAGGCGCCGCGTTTCACGTTTGCGCAAACTTTCTCGAAACCGCCGCGAAAGCTGCGTCGATACAAAATACAAGTTTCGAGTTTATCGAAAAGAAATTCAAACCGCTTTACGAAGCGCGCGTTTTCGAGGTACTCGCGTGTGCCAATCCAGCGTATCCGTCCGCACCGAGTCCATTCCCGTACGACGAGGCGAAAGCGTTGCAAACGTACGTCAAGAACGAAACGAAATCCTTGTTGCGCGTGTGTTTGCAATCGAACGTAGCGATTGAAGGCGAGATTCCATCGCCAGACGCCGACGGGTTCGGCGCGGCGAATGCCGTGCAAGTCATGGAAACCGTTCCAAAGGTATGTTTTGTTCTTCTTTTCCTTTTTTTACTTCGTCGTCGTCTTTGTCTTTTGTTCTTTTGACCCTCCTTCCGGATTGGCTGAGCTTCAAAACCTCGGCGTAACAGACGGCGAGCGGATTGAGCGCGTAGAGTAGTTTTTTACAACAACTAAACGCGCTCGAAATGTAAACGCTCGCGTCTTTTGCACGGTCCGAATATTAATCATCGATTGTTCGAGAAACAGGTTTCTCCGGGCGAGCTCTGTGCCTGGCGAGAAGTAATCTCAACAAACATTTTTATTTTTTGTACTGCGACGCATTTCTCGAGAGCGTCCTTGAATGCTCAAACTTACCGTCATCTTACTCCTTTCGATTGAACGACATTTACAGACGACAAACGCGAACGTTGAACGCGCGCGATCTGCGTTAGACGTCTCCGCCTCGCGCCTTCGCGAGACGGAAATGAAACTGCACCAATCCGTGCTCGCCGCCGCCGCTGCTCTCGCGGTTTCGTTTCAACGGCTCCCGCAGAAACTCAACCCGATCATCCAGCCGTTGATGGCATCGACTCGACGCGAAAGAGACGAGGCGTTACAATCGGAAGCCGCGAAAGCGATTGCAAAGTTAGTGAAAAGAGCAATGTCAAGAGAGAAATCACCGAGCGGGAAAATATGTTCCAACATTTTTCTAATGGCGTGTTCGTGTCCGGAAACGACGCCGATTGCGACGGAATCTGGAGAGATGAAGAAGACATCCGCGACGACGGAAGGCGTCGGCGTTCAGACGACGAAAACGACGAAAATTTCGAGCGGTAAAAAATTGGACGAAAATGCCACGGCTGCTGCGGCAGATGTGAATATCAACGCAGAACTACCGGAAACCGCGATTGCGGCGAGAGGCGGCGCCAAAGCGCTTCGCGAATTTTGCCGAGAGTTTGGCGACGAGGTTTTTACCGAGTTACCGGCGTTGATGAAGCCCATCAACGAGTCGTTGGATTTAGTCAAAAACGAACAAGAAAAACAAAATCTCGAAGCGTCTGTTCGACAAACGATATCCAACAGCTGTCGCTGCGTATCTGTCGTTGCTGGAACGTGCACGCAATCCGCGTTTGATGCGCATTTGCGCCCGTTGCTGAAAAAAATCTTTGCCGCCGCGTCTTCCTTAAAATGTCACAGCGTTAAGACGACTGCCTCGAACGCGCTCGCCGCCATGACGACTGCGCACCCGGACGAGACTTTACCGGAAATATTAGCCTTGTTAGCGCCGGCGTTAGAAGGTGGCGATTTAGAGCAACACGCCTCGCCGACGGCTCGATTAGGCGCCGCGTTCGTGGCTTTATCCGTGACTGAATCTGTTCCAGATTCAGTCATCGCGCCGTACTGCGTGTTACTTCTGGTACCGCTCATGTCTCGAATGTCCGATTCGAACGTTGAAGTGAGAACGGCGGCGACCAAAGCGTTCGCGGCGTTAGTGCCTCTTTTACCACTCGCGCGTGGTTCCGTGGCGCCGGAGAAACTCTCGAAAGAGCAAAAGAAGAGAAGTTCAGACGACGGCGCGTTCTTGGAAGCGTTACTCGACAACACGAAAATCGCAAACTTTGAGTTACCGTTCAAGTGCAAGTACCAATTGCGTCCGTACCAAAGAGACGGCGTGAATTGGCTCGCATTTTTGCGAAGATTTAAGCTCCACGGCGCTTTATGCGACGACATGGGCTTAGGTAAAACGTTACAATCCACGTGCATTTTAGCCTCGAGTACGTGCGAACGCCGAGCGAAAGGTTTACCGACAATGCCACATTTGATCATCTGCCCACCGACGTTGGTTGGCCACTGGGCGCACGAAATCAGCATGTACACCGAAGACCCGAACTTACTCTCCGTGTGCGAGTACCAAGGGTCGCCGCAGGAAAGACTAGCGTTACAGAACGACGCGAGGGCAAAATTCGACGTCGTCGTCGCCTCTTACGACAGCGTTCGCGCCGACGCGGAAAAATTCTTTCATGTAGTCGATTGGTGCTATTGCGTCCTCGACGAAGGGCACGCCATTCGAAACCCGAAATCGAGAGTGTGTGTCGCGGTGAAACAAGTCAAAGCGGAACACCGACTTTTACTCTCCGGGACGCCGATTCAAAACGATGTCGTCGAATTGTGGTCGCTCTTCGATTTCCTCATGCCCGGTTTCTTAGGCACCGAACGAGAGTTTAAAGAAAACTACGGCATCGCCGCGGCGAGGTCGAAAGCGGCGAAAAAAGGCGGTGGCTTAACCGAACAAGGCGCGTTAACCGTCGGGAGATTACACAAACAAGTCATGCCGTTCGTTCTGAGACGAACGAAAGATCAAGTGCTGAAAGATTTACCGCCGAAGATTATCCAAGACGTGTTTGTCGATTTAACCGCCGCGCAAAGACGTTTGTACGATACGTTTGAAACGAGCGGGGCGAAGGAGGATGTCAGTAAAGCGTTGAGTTCTGGAGCAGGCGGAGCGGACAACAGTGGCGGCAATGGCGGCAGCGTGCACGTATTCCAAGCGTTGCAATATTTGCGAAAGTTGTGTTCGCATCCTAGATTAGTCGACGGATCTTTGAACGAGAAATCGAGCGCAAAGTCTGTCGCCAAACGCATCGCGGATGGAAGTGATAACGACATGAACTGGAGTCCCAAGTTTGAAGCGTTGAAACAAATTCTGTTGGATTGCGGCATTGGCCGCGACGCGTTTAACGACGACGAGGAAGGAGGAGGAGGAGGAGCGGATGATGCCGCTGCGAATAAAGGGAATCACCGGGTCCTCGTGTTTGCGCAATTAAAATCTCTCCTCGATTTGGTCGAAGACGAACTGTTTCAATCGCACATGAAGGACGTCTCGTGGCTTCGATTGGACGGTTCCGTTCCCGCGCACGAACGCTTCAACGTCGCAAGAAAATTCAACGCCGATCCAACCATCGACGTGTTACTCTTAACCACCCACGTGGGAGGTTTAGGCTTAAATCTCACCACCGCGGATACCGTCGTCTTTCTCGAACACGACTGGAACCCGCAAAAGGATCTGCAAGCGATGGATCGCGCGCACAGATTGGGTCAAAAGAAAACCGTCAACGTCTACCGCATCTTAACGAGAGGCACGATTGAAGAAAAAGTGATGAGTTTACAGCGCTTCAAACTCGACGTCGCCAACGCCGTGGTCAACGCCGACAACGCGAGCATGAAAAGCATGGACACAGGCGCCATGCTCGAGTTGTTCACCGCGGAGAAAGGTAAAAAAGCGAAACTCGAAGCGGAAAAGAAAGAACAAACTCAAGGTAAAGGAGAAGGAGGAGGCGAACAACAACAATTTCAACAACAATCGGCGCCGATGAAGCAAATCTTGAACGGATTAGACGAACTCTGGGCGCAAAGTCAATACGACGAAGAATTTGACGTCGAGCAGTTTCAAAAGACCTTCTCTTCTGGTAAGAAGTAGAAGTTAAAAGAGAAAGATTGTAATGAATGTGTTTTTCTCTTTTTCCTCTTTCAACGATTATTAGCGCGATGTGTATAGTTTTCCACCTTCGTAAGACCAACCAGATGGTAATGGACAGTTGTTGTCGAGGAGGTATTGTAAACATTCGGGGTGGTTGTTCTTGTGCGCTTTTCGTACGGCCGCAGAGTCCCAAGGCGCTTTGGCGGTTTCGTGTAAGTACTGCAAACAGTCTAAGTGGCCGTTCTCGGCTGCATTTCGACACGCCTTTTCGTCAAATTTATCATACTTACGCTCAACAAGATATTCGAGTATGTGGAGATGACCATATTTAGCCGCCCATTCGGCAGTCCAAGAATTCCAAGGCGCTTTGACTTCTTCGTGTAAGTATTTGAGGCACTCGAGATGACCATTTTCGGCAGCACGTGTACACGCCCACGCATCAATAGGACACTCATTTGCAAAGCAATACTTTACCATTTCTAGATTACCTTGTCTTGCGGCCGCATTAATCGTCAATTCATCCCAATCACAATTTTTCTCCTCTCGCGCCCACTTGAGTAACTCGAGTTTATTCGTTTTAGCAACTTGCCAGCAGAAACATGGTTCGTCCATCCTAGATTCGTCGCCCCACGTGCCCCACGGATAATGCTCCCACGCGACTTCCAAAGTCGATATCGAGGACATCTCTTTGACTTTAAACCCCTTTTTCAACTCCCCCTTGCGAGAGGATCTCTTCACCAACGCTCTCGTTTCATCATTCACTCTGTCCAAGAATTTGAGATCAGTTCCATTCAATCTCGGAAGCACATGAGTGAAACAAATATCGTCGTTCTTCACGATCAAATCCCACAACCTCGAATCTCTCAAAATTCGTCTTTTCTTCCGCTGCGCTCTCTTCGTCGCTCCGTTTCGCCGCGTATTCATCATCATCGATACTCTCTTTCGTTCGTCTGTGTGTCTCTCTCTGCGCTCAATGTGATGCGATTTTTATTATTTTTTAGATATTTTTACTAAAAAGTTTGAATTTGAAAAGACGTTACTTTTCGAAAAGACAGACAAGACTTTAAAATGACGCTCAGCAGTAGTAACAGAGTCCTGTTCTCTCTCGCGCTTGGTTCTTCCCCCTCTTTCATCTCGCACAGGAGGAGCAGTTTTCCCTCCTCTCGTCGATGTCGTTCTTCGTTCAGAGACTTCTCCTCGAGAGTACGAATACATCGCAGAAGAAAAAGCTTTCGTTGTTCCTCCTCTTCCTCTGAATTGGAAAGATGGGACGATTGGCGGTTGGACGAAGCGTGGGGTGATACTGACGACGATGTTTCGAACAACGACGATTTTGTTCAAGGCACGACAAAGAATACGAAGACTTTGAACAGGTCTGACCCTCTTTCGTCTCCTCTCGAGGAAACAGAGGAGGGAATAAAGGAGGGAAAGAATCGAGAGGAAAATATCTTCTCAAAGCATCAAAATGCTGAGGAAAAAGGCATCGCCATCGCTCGCGAGAAGATTGACGATGCAAATGATGACGTTAAAGACGACGCAGAAAAGGAAAAGGAAAGAAAATACTACCTGGGATACGAAAACGACAAACGTTCAAAAGTTTTGGTGGAATTTTGGCGCTCCTCTTTCCCGGATATTAAAGATTTCGACGTGTTGAACATGATGAAACTGGGGCAAGACTACGCCAAGTTGAGAGACTGCGAGTTAGTCATCACAATGGATCAAAAATTAAACGCGCTGTTACCGGGCGTTTCCGTGTTGAATGTCTTGCAGAGATGTCCGACGATTCTCGAGAAGTTTGACTTTGGTAAGGCGTCGAAACGGATTTTGGAGATTCAAGACGTGCTTTGTAGCGAGGATTATTGCCACGACGTGGTGGATATCGTGGAAAAAACGCCGGATTTGTTGTTGTGCGAATCCGTATACGAAGAAAGAGAAAAAACGATTGAAAAGTTGAATCAGATGTGTAATTGCACGGACACGTACGAAGGCGGGGAAGTGAGCAAAGGGATTAAAATTGACGCGGAAAGGACGGTGGCGGAGTACCCCGAGTTGCTCTACCGCTTGAAAGAGTACGACTCGTATTACGATTTACCGGTTTCCATTTTGAACATGCTCACCGGCCCAAACGAAGACGAGATTTTAGACGAGGACTACGACCAAATGTGGGACCAGAACATGGCGGGCAAAAGTAGTGGTAGCAATAGTTTTAGTAATAGTACGAATAGCGAATCCTACGAGGAGTGGCAAAACGACGGCTACTGGGAGAAAGAAGAAGATTAGATTAGATTTGTGAAATTATTTAAGGTATTACCCAATAATTGATATCTGAGCTCTTATTGGTCATCACCACACCCAATTTCGAGGAAATCGTCGCGAATTTCTTTCAAGTTCTCTCTCATCAGGTATTCTTTTTACGTAGGTGTTCGCTGTGCGCCGGATTCAGATTTTGCCTAAAACCCTAAACAAATTGTATACCATAAGGGGAAACAAAAAACGCAAAAAATCACTCATTGTATGCGCGGAGAAGACGACGCATTAAACGACATTAAACGCATCGATTCATCGCATTAGTCGTCGTAACACAACAAACACAATGCCTCTCGTGGATATTACCAACGACATCAAGCGAAGTCGCTTAAAGCAGCAACAAGTAGAAGAAGAAAAGAAATCATCATCTTCGTTGAAACCAATTCCATCCACTCTGAGACGGATTTCCATCTCCAAGAAGTCGTCCTCAAAAGACGACGGAAAAGAGGGAGGAGAAGAAGAAGAAGAGCAACAACTCCCACCGACGAGGAGTAAACGAGACTCTTTGTCCGGATCCGGGTCGTCTCCGTTCAGCAAAGTGAGCGTGGAACAGCCCGGGGAGTTTTTGGAATCCGAACCGAGTTTGAGCAAAAGCGATTGCGTGTCGAATAAAGACGAAGATGAAGATGAAGAACAACAGAACGTTTTGGTCCAAGAGAAGAACCAACAACAACAGCAATTGCGACAATCTCGACGTCAAAAGCATCAGCCGCAAAGGTTGGGTGATTTGCTCGAATGGAACGATATCAAATCGAACGCGCTGTACGAGAAGTACGACCCGGAAAAAGCACATCGAGAGCAACAGATGAAGTTGTTGACGAATACTCATACTACTCATACTACTAATAGGGTGATGGAGGAGGAAGAGGAGAAGAGGAGTAAAGCCTCTGACTATCAATCCGGTCAAAATTCCAAAGCGGTGTTGGAGGTGCACCAACGCGTCGCGGATTTGATGAAGTTGGCCGAGCAGATGTTACCGCCGGAGGAAGCGGACGACGACGACGGGTTGCCGAAGAAGAGCATACGGGAGAAGTTGCGAGACGCGTGGGACGGGGATGGATACTACGCGAAACTTATGAAGGAGCAGGATTCTGGGCCGTCGTCGTCGTCGTCGTCGTCGAGGACGTCTTCTACTCCTCCTACTTCAAATGGTAATAGCAACAACAACAAATCAAAGACGAACAACAGCAACGGTAAAAAGGAAGGGTTGAAAGTGTATTGCGATAAGGAGAACCCCGTCGCGCATAAAGTCAATCGAGGAGCGAAGAAAGCGAGCGGATTAGGAGGGGGATTATCATCATCGGGTGGTGGTGGTAAACTTGCCGTTGGCTGCGGAAACACGGGAGGAGGACTCGCAAATCACGCACCAAAACCGTTAGTGCAAAGAACCGCGTTAACCTCCGCGCTCGGTAACGTGACGAACGCCTCTTCATCGTCCTCTAGCAATAACGTCAACGCCACCGTTAGCGGCAGCGCGTACATGTTCGGTAACTTGAAATCGATTCAAGCGCCATCTGCAACGCAAAATAGCTCATCTTCGAACAAAGCGTCGGAAAAACCCACAAACTCGACGCCACCTTCGTCGTCGTTATCCTCCTCCTCCTCCTCCTCCTTCGCCTCTGAATCCTCCATCAATACCGGATTGACGAAAAAAGATACCAACAACACCAACAACGAAACGCTCCTCAACGCGTTGAAGGCGGAAAACGACCTCCTCCGCAAACAACGCAACGAGGTCAAGTTAACGCACTTGAAACTGAAGAAAGAGTTGGACGATTTGAAAAGAAACGCGAGAATTGCGGTGAGTAAACTCTGCGCCAAGTTGCCCAACAACAGTCGAGGCGTCGAGTTGGACGCGTTGGCGTTTTTGAAGTTGTCTTCTTAGGAGAGAAAATAAGCGTTGACTTGAGATCAGGAAAAAAGGCGTTTTGAGAATATTAATGTAATATTCAGTATATATATACGAGTGAAGAGAAAGAAGACAAAGAGATAACAAATAACACGCGCACGTAAGACGCAGACGTAACGCGACAAACGCTCTCTTTTATAAACGCTCTTCTTTCTCTCTTCTCGTTCTCAGCATAACCGCCTCAAAACCCTAAACAAGCGTGTGGCTCTTTTCCCTCAGAATTTTGTATCGAAACCACACAAAAAGGACGACGACGACGATGGACGACGACGACGATAAAGAAGTTCAAAACGCATCCGCGACGGTCGCGTTACCCGCCAACTCCACCCCGCGTTCTCTTTCCCTCTTAAACAACCCTCTTCTCGATCAATTTCCCTCGCATTTGTTCCACGAATCCTTCCGGAAGAGCTTTTTGCTCGAACTCGACCAGTTGTGTTCTCTCGCCTGGGAGATTTCCAGGATGGAATACGAAGACGAAAAAGACCACGAGAAAGACGACGACGAAAATTTGACTCTGACGTTTCACGAAAAGATTGAAGTTTTAAACGCGCGATGGAATTTCTTCGACGATTTGTACTCCGAACACACCAAGTGCGAAGATTTGACCGTCTTTCCGGAACTGAACTTACGAGTGGCGAACGTGACGAAAGCGTACGAATTAGAACACGAAGCCGAGGAGTGGCTGTTCGAGGAAGTTGGAGGACTGGTGAAGACAGTTTGGAAAGAAACGAATGATACTGATGGGAGTCGTGAGAGAAAAGGAGGCGACGGCGTAAACGACGTCGACGTTTTGGCGAAGACGAGGAACGAAAATGATTTCGGGAAGAGAGAGTCGATAAAGTTAGTCTTAGCGAAAGCGGCGAGAGGATTACACGCGACGAGAACGATGTTGAAAGCGCACTTGGCGAAAGAAAGCGCGCACGTTTTACCTCTGTTGAAAAAACACTTCTCCGAAGAGGAGCAGGCGAAGATGACGTGGTCGTTTTTAGAAAAGTTTCCCGCGGAGAAAGTGACTGGGATATTAGAGTGGGTGTTTGGAGAGATGATGATGGGAGAGGAAGAGCACAGAGGTGGAGAGTATTTGGAGAGTTTAGAGATGTATTTAAGAGCGCCAAAAGTGAAAACGTGCGCGGAAGCGATGGCGTTGAAATCGAAATTGAAGAAAATGATTGAAGACGTTCGAGCGAACGACGAGGAAGAGTACGAGAGGATGAAAGAGCGAGTCGAAAAAGCGCCGATTTTATCGCTGTTGTTTGAAAAAGAAGGCGGCGGCGAAGAGATGATGATGATGATGAACAACAACAACAACAACAAGACGGCGGCGACACCTCCTCCTCCTCCTCCAAACAACCGAAACAGACGAAACCGACACAAAAAATCCGCCTCTTTGTCCTCGAGACAAAAGCGAGACAAAAAGAACAAGAAGCTTCCAATCGATCACATCTTTCAGTTTCACGATGCCTTACGCGTAGAGTTGAATCGAATGGAGACGGAGATTTTACAACTCCCGACCGATGGCGCGTCGAGTTCCGACGCCAAACTCGTTCGAGAAATTGAAGGTCGATTTGTGTTTTTACAAGGCGTCTACGAGGCGCACTCCAAATCGGAAGACGAGGTAGTCTTTCCTCAGTTAGAGAAGAAGAAAGCTTTAGTGAACGTCAGTCACTCGTACACTCTCGACCACGAGCACGAGTCGGAGTTGTTCGAGGAGATGTTGTCGTTGATTGAAAAATTGAAGAAACACGTCAATCGAGAGATTTTGAAGGAAGAAGAGAGGAGGACGAAGAAGAATAAAACGACGACGCGCAATAGTATCAGAAACAAAAAGAAGAATAGGAAAGGCGACGATATAGAAGAAAAAAACGAAGAATTAGAAGTAGAAGAAGTGGAAGAAGACGATAGCGGCACCATCGTGAGGAAACTCCAAGAGACGTGCGTCGCTTTAAAAGTCTCCTTGGAAACGCACGTGAAAAACGAAGAGGACGAATTATGGCCGTTGTTCGAGGAACACTTCACGATCGAAGAGCAAGAAACGTTGGTTGGATTAATCATCGGCCAAACTGGGGCGGAGGTTTTGAGGGCCATGCTCGATTGGGTTCGCCGATCGCTCGATAGCGAAGAGGCGTTGGTGATGATGGCGAATATGAAACAGGCGACAGAAAATACGAGGTTTGCGAAATGGCTGAATACTTGGATGACTGGAGAGGATCCAGAAGCAGTCAGAGTGCTAGGTTTAAAGAAAAGAGGGGTTTTAACGATTCCAGAGAAAGCGGACTTAGAAGAGAAGGAGCAAAAGAGAAGGAAGATTGATGCCACCGCCACTACCAACGACAACATCGACGACGCGAAGAAGAAGCCGTCGTCGTTCGCTTTGACTGCGAAGAAGCAAGACGAAGAAGAAAAGCGTCGACAAGAACAACACGAACAACGACACCAAATTAATAATAATTGTCGTGAGCCGGACGAGGACGAGATTTCCGACGCGACTACCGCGACGAACACGCACGTTTTGGGCGGCCACGGCGTCAGGCAAGTCAGCGAGTATTTCGACACGTTGCGCAAATCACAATCCGCTGATAAGTTGCTCTCCACGTCCACATCAGTCGAGAACCAATCCGAGGGCGGCGATGACACGTCCAAAGATGCGTCGCACAGTAACCAAACGGACACCGGTATTTTTAAACCCGGTTGGTCGGATATTTTCAAAATGAACCAACGTCAGTTGGAAAGCGCGATACACATTTTGAATCGAGACGATACGCTCGCGCCGAGTAGGAAAGCGTATTTGATGCAAAACTTGTTAGCGAGTCGATGGATTACCGGGAACCAAAAGATTACCGAAGATAAGATGGAGTTGGATGCCATGATGATGGTTGATGGAGGAAACAAAAGTGGGAACAACAACAACGCCACCACTACGAATAACAACAACAACAACAACACCAACGCGATGCGCGCGGTGTCGGCATCCGCCGAAGAGGACGACTCGAACAACACCAACGAGAACAAGAACATCTCACCGTCGTTGAAAGCTGTGCCAAACTTCACGCTTCGCGGTGGCATCGGTTCGGGTGATAAAAAGAAAGGCGCTACCGCGGATCAACCAATCGTCTGTTACGCGTGCCCTCCTCCGTCTAAAACAAACGCCGAAAAGCAAACGGTAAACAAAGCAAAAGAGAGCGGCGGCGGCGGCGGGAACAACACCACCACCAACTACAAACACGAAAACTGCCTCGGATGCAAACACTACCACCGAAAGTGTAAAATCGTTCCAACGTGTTGCAACGTCCCTTTCCCGTGTCGTTTTTGCCACGACGACAACTCCGACCACGCCATGGACCGATACAACACGAAAGAAATGCAGTGCATGAAGTGCGCGTTGATCCAACCCGTCGCCAAGAATTGCAAAAAGTGCAACGTCGAAATGGCCAGATACTTTTGTAAAGTCTGCAATCTCTTCGATGATTTACAAGACGGCAGACACATCTACCACTGTCCGTTTTGCAACGTCTGCCGAAAAGGTAAAGGTCTCGGCCAAGATTTCTTCCACTGCATGAAATGCAACTCGTGCGTCTCTTTAGTCATGGGCCCGCACGAGTGTCTCGGCAAACGCTCGAGCATGGAGAGCGAATGCCCGGTGTGCAAAGACTTCATGTTCGATTCCGAGACGCCGGTGAAAACGTTACCGTGCGGACATTTAATGCACACGTCTTGCTTCGAAACGTACACGAGGCATTACTACACCTGTCCGCTCTGCCGCAAATCTCTGGGCGATTTCACCGTCTACTTTCGAATGCTCGACGCGATTTTAGCGGACGAGAGGCAGAAGAAAAAAGCCGAAGAAGAAGATAAAGAAGATAAAGAAGAAACCAAAGAACAAAAGCAGCAAAAGGTCAAATGCAACGACTGCGCGGAAGTGACGATGGCGGAGTTTCACTTCGTCTACCACGCCTGCGGGAAATGTCGCTCGTACAATACCGTGGTAGAATAGAACGCGATGAATAAGATTATAACAACAGAAAAGAGAACGCACTCGTTTTCACACCACGAAAGCTCTGCCCGTTTGTACTCTTTATATATATTTGTATGCGTGCGTGTAGTGCCGGGAAAATGTCATCTCGTAGGTATTCGCTTCGCCTTCTTTTGCCTTTTCGGTTGAAAATTCAAAATCTTCATAAAGAGAATGAAGCCAAAAGTTTCCAAATACTTCTCTCCTGCTGCTGCTCGAGAAGACGTCGCAGCAGCAGAAGCAGCGAAAACCATCGATTCTCCTTCTGCCAATGTTCTTTCGTCTTTAAACGCCTCGTGTATTGCATCAAAATCCTTCATCGAATGTTACAACAAATGTGAAATCGATTTCCAATCCTTCCTGGAAGCGGCAAAAATCAAGGCGGATTACGAGAAACACGAGAACGGTTTGGAGATGATTTTGAAACACGCAGAAGGACTTATTTTCGAGAAAAAAGAGTTCTTCGAACGAGAGAAGGAAGAGAGACGTAAGCGGCGTCATAAAAGCCGGGTGAATCGCTCTGAGGAAGAGGAAGAGGAAGGCGCAGATGTGTTAGGGTTTAGAGAAGGCTTTGAGGGTGCAGACGAAGAAGCGACTGCGAGAAAGCGTTTAGGACGTTTACTCAAAGACACGTTGGAAGAGTTGCACCGATTACACGTGAACGCGTCGTGCAGATGCTCGACTCGCGCGCCGAGAGTGAAAGAAGCGAGAGATAAACTGACGTCGTACCGAAGGCGCGCCAGAGAGGCGTACAAGACGGTTGACTTTGAGAGGTACGAGACGGATCTGAGAGACCGGTTTGAAAAGAAACGGAAGAGGGAAGATGCGGATGCGTTTGCAAAGTTTCGAAAGAATCCTCCGAAATCGATCGAGGAGATTCGTACGTGTTGCGAGTTGTTCGTGAGAAACGGGCGGTCGCCGCACCATTTGTGCCCGCACTTGTGTTACTATCGCGAGTACGAGCCGGCGAGGCAGTTGTTCGTGTTGAGAATCGCGTGTTGCGAGAAGTTTGGGAGCGCGAAGAAGTTGGAAGGGTGGACGTCCGAGTTAGCTTTGAATAATAGCACGTCTATTAGTAATAGCGCCGCCAATAGTAGGGAGCGACGAGGTAGGAATTCCTCATTTTCGCCTTCGCCGAGGAAAGAGTCGTCGTCGCAACTCTCCTCGTACGCGGTGAACAATTCAAACAGCGTCCTCGGATCTGGGTATAAATCGTTTCCGTGGAAAGTCGAGTTTAAAAGTCCAAGCGGGGAGATATTTGCTACCGCGGAGGATGTTTTGAAAGCCATATCCGGAGAAGACGGTGATACGAATACTACTCATCAAGCCGCGTTAGCGGTGGGAAAGAGTCAACCCCCGGTAACGAATCCGCAAGGCATCTCCTTCCCGCGATCTTCACACGGCGGGTCCGGGAAACGATTGCCCGGAGTCAAAGAGCACGGGTTAGAACAAGACGTGGAGATTTTGAGAGCCGCGTTGTGGAAGGCGTCCGACGACCAAGTGCACGCGTCTTCGCCGGTCAAGTTGAGACGGTTAGAAGCGGAAACGGAAGGGTACGAACGGAGTCCCATGCAATTGGCGCCTCCCGGGAAAGGGTTCGTGGAGAGTTGCGGAGACGTGGTGACGTTGAAAGTTATCGATTACGATAACGATGGTGACGATTCAGACGACGAAGAGGGGAGAATGTTGTTCAGCGAGAGCGAGTACGATACGGACGGAGAAGATTTGGAGAGAAGAGGAGGAAGAAGAAGAAGAAGAGAAGACGCGCATCATAATCATCATCAAGACGCGTTCGATGGCTATTTTTACGAGGACGAAGAAGAAGACGATGATGTCGTCGTCGCTGATGAAATCGTGAACATCAGAAAGGAGGAGAATAAGAAAGAGGAGCAAAAGGAAGAAGAAGAAAAATCGAAAGTCTTGGCGTATGACGACGAGAGCGAGAACAAAAACCCAAGTTCCTTTGAAAAGGTGAAATCAATAAAGAAGGAAAGAAAAGTCCAAGAAGCCACTTTTTATGCCGCCAATAATGGCGACGGACCATCCGCCTTTGAAAAGGAAGAAGATTTTCATCAAAGCGAGGAGAAGAAACTGCGCATGGCGCAACTGAACGAAACGAAAATGATACACTCCTATCACTCGTCGAAGCTTTTGAAACTGGAAAGCGAACCGCCGTTGGTGAGTAAGTTCGACGACGAGGATGCGATTGATGCGTTCTTTCTCAGAAAGGAAGAAGAAGAAGAAGAAGAAGCCGTTCAAAATCCTACGACGAGACAACAATCCTCTGTTATCGGCGGTTCACAAAGACACTTCGTCGTCCCGCCAAGATCTCCGTTCGGTCTCCTCGAGGAAATCTTATGGAGAGACGACTGGAAACTTTTAACCGCGTGCATGATGCTGAACTGCACGACGCGATTGCAAGTCGATCGCGTCTTGTGGGAGTTGTTTACGTTAGCGCCGACGGCGGAAGACGCGGTGAAATTAGGTGAAACAGAGCGTGGGATTGAATTGATTGAAAAATGTTTAGCGACGATTGGATTGCACAGAAAACGTGCGAGAGCGTTCGTGAGGTTATCGAAAGATGTGGTTGAAGCGAGACGAGGTAAAGAGAGCGCTTTGTTACGATTAGGAGGCGAAAGCAAATTAGGAGACAAAGATCAAATCTTGGCGTTGGATAATAACACCACCACTGGATCAGAGAATGACGACGACGATGGCAACGGTAACGGAGAAAGGGATGATGAAGAAGAGGAAGAAGAAAAAGAAGCAACAATTCCACCGCCATCATCGGCGCCACCAACTGGAGGAAAATTCGTCCGCTCCGTTTCTGAATTCCACGGCGTCGGTGCGTACGCTGCGGATGCGCACGCAATGTTCTGCGACGGCATCATCGCCGCGCCGCCGAGAGATCACGCTTTACGATGGTACTATGCTTTCGCGTTGGAACGAGAGAGCGAAAATTTATCCAAGAACGTTTTGTTTCTAAAGACGACGAACGCGGAAGAAGAGGAAGAAAATGTAGAAAGAGATTAGCGTTGACGTAAAATAATAGCGAATACCTGCGCACGCAACAAACTCGTTAAAATACACGCACCTGAAGAAGGTATTACGTACAACTATACCAACTTGGTACCACTACAGCTACAACTCTACACTATCAGGTAATAATACTACATCTGCAATAACTCTCTGTCTCTCTAGAATCCTTGGAAACACCTATCGTAGTTTGGCAACGTTATCATCTCTTTCGCGATATCATTCAGAGGATGCCAGACCTTCTCGACCGGTACGAGATACATCTCAGGTGCTCGCAACGCGCGTTTTTCTATTTCGGTTCGGTCTTGAATAACCCCACTTTCTTCTTTGTCTTCAATATTGAATAAGTTTCGCCAGTGCGCCTTCTCGTCCTTCACTTGTCGATAAGTCGGAAACGCTCGAGCGCTCCCGATGGAACCAATCGATCCGCGAACTTCAATATCATCCCAAAATGCAATCATCAGCGTCGTTCGCGTCGGTAACGGTGTGCTCTTCTCGTCGGTATATGAATCGTTATTAATGAAAGCGTTCAAGCCTCGTCCAGGAACGACTCCGTGTAACAACTCTCCGTCAAACACGACGCATCGATTGGTTTTCGGATACGCTAACCAACCGTTGATTTCGTTAAAGTTGGTATTCTTTTGATCGCCGTCGCGTTGCGTCGTCACTAAGGTCGGTCCTCCAACGAACGCTGCTGGGTTTTCCGAGGTGGTTGTTCTTTGTCGCTTATTATTCTTGTTCCTTTCATCCTCCATCATCTCACCGTTGGCGGATATGAACACGACCACGGAACAGATTGGATGTCTCAATCCGTTGATACCTTCATCGTCAGAGTCAAAATGCATTTGGTGTCCTTCACAGTGTGCTCGATTATGACACCACCACTCTGCTTTCGTGGCCTCGCGTAAAACTCTCGGAAACGCGCGACCGGCGACGCATTTCGCGTACTCGATGACAACATCCATCGTGCTCGAAAAATTATTAGTACGTTCTTCTTCGTTCTCCCCGACGACGATATCGTGCACGTACGAAAAGAACTGCCTTTGTGAATTCTTCTTCTCACGATTAAAATACTCGTGCTGCATCCAAAACGGCGACTGGACGTCACCGAACTGCTTTTGCATCATTCGCAACGTCGACGTTGGGAACACGTCGTCGAACATCTTCGCGTAAATCATCTCTTTTTGTTGTACATTTTCACCATCATCGTCGTTCGATTTCTTCTTTTGCTCCTTCTCCTCTGCCACATTAACGACGGGGCCTAAATCCACTCTGTCCTTCCCGTACCTCAAAATCTCCTCTCGATTCAAGCAAAACAGGTACTTTTCCTCTTTTAGAAGTTTTGCGATGAATTTTGCCTCCGCGGACGAATACTTCGCATCCTCTTCTTGTTGTTGCATCGAGAGCAACACGAATTGTTTCATCAACCTCTTCCTAAAAGCTTCCTCTTCCTCTTTTTCACTCTCCTTTTCTGAATCATCGATGGTAGTATTACACGTAATTGAACTCATGGCGAGCATTTTGCACTTGTTCAAGTCCTCTCGCGTCCTCGATAAAGCGAGTAAACGTGGAAGTAGTCCTTCTTGAATACTTCTCCAATTCTGTTTCTTTTCTTTCATCATCGTCATCACTAAACGCTTTCCTTCCTTTTCGCATGTATCGAATTCCGAAGATGCAGACGTTTTTTTGGTGGTGGGAGTGTCTTCCGTCATCGAACTCTCTTTATCTTCTTTCTCTTCTTCCTCGCAACGCGTTTGTCACGAGGAGTTCCATCGTGTATCCATTTTTGTGGCGAATTTTCCTCAGTGTAAAGAAGAGAAAAACTCGTCTCTTTTTAGTACCTAAACGCATCTTCATGACGTCTGGAGAAGAAGAAGACGGAGGAGGATCATCGAGAGCGACGACGAGAAAGACGACAAAGAAGAGGAAGACTCGTACTCACGTTGCGTTTTACGAACGGAGAGATTCTTTGTGGGACGTGATCGTGAAGTGGGACGATATTTGTTTCAAACACATTCTTCCGAGATTGAATCGAACCGATGTGAAGATCTTGTACGAAGTGAATACAGAGACGAGAAAGTTGATCAAGAGATCCTCTCGCAAGAGGGAGTTGAAAAAGAAGTATAAAGTGAGCGAGATGTCTTCGGTATCGACGTTGGACGTCGCGTTGGAGAATCTATCGTTGTGGTCGGGTGACTGGGACGAAACAGAATTCTGCGCGAAAGTTGCTCTAACGAATAAACTCGAGTTGCTCGAGTGGGCGCGAGAGTGGATACATTGTGATTGGGATTCAAATACGATGAGAATAGCCGCAGAACAAGGCAATCTGGAAATGGTAAAGTATTGCGTGGCAAAGAAGTGTCCTATTAATGGGTGGGCGTGTGCAGAGGCTGCCGGAAACGGTCATCTCGAGGTACTCAAATACTTACGCGAAGAAGCCAAAGCGCCGTGGAATCTTTGGACTGCCGCTTGGGCGGCTCGAAGTGGTCATCTCCACGTACTCGAATATCTTGTCGAGCGTAAATTTGAGCACTTTGACCGTTGGGCGTATCGGTGTGCGGCCAAGCCCGGCCAATTGGACTGTTTGAAGTTCTTACGCGAAACCGCCAAAGCGCCTTGGGACTCCGAGGCCGTACGAATAGCGCACGAGAACAAACAAACCGAGTGTTTACAATACCTCCTCGACAACAACTGTCCTCTCCCACGCAATTGGCGATACGAAGGCGGAGAACTGCGCGTACCAGAATAGAATAGAATCGCACGCGATGTATAAACACGCTGCTCTTGTAATACTAAAATGAAGAGAGAGACAAATAGAGACTCGAATTTTCTTCTTCAGTTCACACATCAACTCTTTTTTTCTCTGCATTTTAACACGCGCGAAAAGAACAACAACAACAACAACAACAACAATGATCATCCCGGTGCGCTGTTTCACCTGCGGCAAGGTACGTTTCGATCGCGCTCTTTACTTTCTTTCTTTTTATTCTTATTCTGCCATTCGTCCTCTTCTTCTTCTTTCATCACTTCCCCGCGCAAGAATCATCATCGTTTGGAGCCGCAAAACCGCTCAAATTCTCACACTTTAAAACTCTCTTTAAAACTCTCTAAAAAGGTGATTGGGAACAAGTGGGACACGTATTTAGACTTATTGCAAGCGGATTACGCGGAGAAAGACGCGTTAGACGCGTTAGAGTTGAAGAGATATTGCTGCAGGAGGATGGTCATGTGTCACGTGGATTTGATCGAGAAATTGCTGAATTATAACACGCTGGAGAGACAAGAGTAACGGAGAGAAAGCGCCGCTCGAAAAGACACTTTGTACTACTATTATAGTATTATTACTACGACAACTACACGTATTATTATTACACCATACAAATGTTATTACTACTACTCTAAACTGCGACGACGAGCTTTTAGTATTATTCATCGATTTTCGCGAAGCTCTTGTTTCGTGAGCGTTAATACTAAGAAGGAGAAGGAGCGGAACTTTTTTCCACCACCCCAAACGTTTTATTCTATTCTCTATTTGTTTTTACAAACCCCATTTCTGCTGGTCTTTTATGGAGGCGTCGTACGCTCTCTTTCCGGTTAACTTTTGCCCGGTTTTCGTGACGTACGTGCGCACGCCGGCGCCGGTCGTGTACCATCTCGCTTCTTGTTGTTGATTCGCGCCGTTGTTATTTTTACTCGTATTGAACGGATTTTGCATTTGCGCGTCATACGCCTCTCTCTCCCCGATTGTCATGGGCACTTGCGTCTTCCTTTTCCCGTTTGAGTTAAACTGCGCCTGGTAATCGACAAACACGACTTCGTTATTCACCCTCGAGCCGAGGAAGAGTTCCGAGGCTGGAACGTAATGCGGAAGAAGTTTCCGCCACTCTTTGTTTTTGTTTTTGTTATTATTATTAGTACTAGTATTCGCGTTCGGAAGCAAAGGAGGAGGAAGCTTTTGATTTTGCCATTGCTGATGCTCCCGATGCGTGTTGTACTCGCGAACCTCTAAAATTTCATCATCGTCTATATCGTCTTCGATATCATCATCATCATCTTCGATATCATCATCATCATCATCATCTTCTCCTCCTCCTCCTCCTTTTCGTCTGGTCATCTCTTCTAACCCCGACGAAAAGAAGGCAAATTTGCCCCTTTTTCCCGTCGAAGGTTTCGTATTCTCCTTAAAGTTTCCTTCTCTTTCCTCCTCCTCCTCCTCTTCTCTTTCCTCCTCTCCCGACGATTCAGACAAAGACGACGAAAACGACGACGAAGATTCCTCCTCGTCAAATCCTTCTTTCTTTCCTCCAAATCCAAATCCTCCTCTTCCTCCCCCGCCAAACTCTCGCATCGCTCTCGATTTATCTCCCATGCCGAGAGATAACGATTCAGACAAAGACGATTCAGACATTTCCGACACCATTTTTATCTCATACTATATATCAGACGTGTGAGAGTACACGAGACGAACTTTTGTGTCAAGTGTCGAGTGTTTTTGAATTTTTTTTCAAGCTTAATCAATTTAGGGTTAAACCCTAATAATTTTCTGTGCTTATCTCCTCTCTCGACACGACAGATGGATCAAATTTTTTCTTCATTTTTCACGCGCGTATATCTCGTATCATCGCAGCACCTCTTCTTTCTGTCCGCGTGAAGAAGAAACACAACCTTAACTCGAGGATAACTGTTCGAGAGAGACAGAGATGATGATGATGTCAGGGACCACGATGAGTTCTTCTTCTCGTTCGTGTTGTTCTTCTTCTTCTTCATATACTAATGGAAGAAAGATTATCACCCAACAACAGAGGAAGCGATTCTTCAACAACAACAACAAAAACAACAAAGAAACGATGATAAAAGCCTCCTCTGCAGATCAAGATCCTTCAAAATCTATGGCGGATGATACCACACCGAACGTTTCCGTCGGTCCGTCGTGCTCGATCGACGAACCGGAAACGTGCTCGTTAGCGGATTTGGAGATTTTGTACGTGGATGCCCTCTGGAATTACTACAACGACGGCAAGTTTACGCTCTCGGACGGACAATACGATCGCATCCGGGAAGAACTCAACTGGCAAGGGTCTGGGTTTCCAACGTTAAGAAGAGACGAGATTCAGTTCGTACAAGCCGCGATGGCGTATTCTCGAGGGGAGAAGATCATGGGCGACGACGAGTACGAGGACTTGAAGAGGAAAATAAAAAACGAAGCCGGGAAGAGGAAGGACGTGACGGCGTTGCTTTTGTACACCAAAGGGCAGCAGCTGTTAGACGAGGCGCAGTTTGAACTCATGAGCGAAGAGATGATGAAACTTGGCATCGACGTTGGAATGAAAGGCGCCACGTGCACTTTATCCCAAACGCCGACGACGCTCGAAAACGACGCCTCGGCGGTGGCGAAGATGTACGCAGCGTTGGCGTTGGTTCCGTTTTTGGTCGGTTTAGCGCCGACGATTGTCTTTGACGTTCTCGGTTTGCACGTCCCGAATGGCTTAGCGTTAGGTTTCGCGACCACGTTAGCCGCCATCTTGACGTACAAATTAGCCGAGTACACGGAATTGAACAACGCGCAAATTTTAACCGGCCAGTGCCCGTGCTGCGAGGAACCGTTTAAGCAATTGTTTTCGGGTGAAAACGGCGGCGAGACAGAGATGGAACACAAGTGTAAGGTGTGTGGAACCACGTGCTCGCTGAACCGAGAGAAGAAGTTGATCGTGACCAGCGGACCGTTCGCTATTTAATTTTATGATTTATCGAACGAATGATACGAGGATTAAAAAATAAAACGGGTGAACACTTACACACACACACGCGCGAGAGAGAAAAAGAAAGAGATAAACTTGAAACATACCTGGTTTAAACTACTATTCACATCACGCGAACACTTTAAGTCGTCGTCTACATCGTCCAGTCGCGCGTATAATATATTTTGTTACGTGTGAAAAAATATGAGAAAAATTTTCCCGCCAAAATATCTTCACTCTCTTATTCTCCTCAAACACATCCTCGTCGAACACTTCTTTCTCTGCGCTTTTGCGAAAGACTCTGAAAAGAGTAGCAGTGATAAGAGAGAGTAGTATTCGTGCCACGTTTCATACATGAGAAAGAGCGCGATGACGCTTTTCTTTCCGCTTAGTGGTCTTTCCAGCAGTACTCTTCACACCAAAAGCGCGCACGTCTGCGCTCGAGGAAGAGAATTTCATCATCCTTTCCCGTCGTCTCGTCGTTTACTTCGTTCTCGGTTCGCGAACCAGGAGAAGAGCAAAAGAGATATTGTGACGTCAGCGATATCGTCGTCATCTTTAGACGATATAAAAACGAAAGGGTGGGTGGTGTTCTCGGACGTACACGTCAGTCGAAAAACCAAAGATATTGCCTTGGAGACTTTGAAACACGTCCACTCAATAGCTGCGAACGAAAACAGAGGCATCTTATTTCTGGGGGATTTTTGGCACCACCGAGGCGCGTTACCGGTGGAAACGCTGAACGAAATCATGAAAGAGCTCGCAAAGTGGACGCAACCGACGATCATGCTCGTCGGAAACCACGACCAGGTGAACGTAAATGGAAGCGTGCACGCGCTGGAGGTGTTGCGAATGTGTAATCCGGAGAAGATTTGCGTGTTCGATGAACCGAGAGTGTGGAGAGGCGCGATGTGGTTGCCGTATAGGAAAGATCAAGAGATGATGCGAAGAACTGTGGAGGAGTTGATGGAACGACATTCAAGGAAACGATCGAGTAACGTAGCAGTAGCGGTAGAAGAAGAAGAAATAGAAGAAATTAAAACGGTGTTTTGCCATGCGGACGTGATGGGTGCGAACGTCAATCAAACGTTTCAAATGAAAAACGGGGTGGATTCGAAAGAAACGTTTAGCGAGGGCATCGAAAGTATCATTTCGGGACACTATCACAAGCCGCATTTCGTCGAGAGAGATTCGCGCGTGCGATATGTCGGGAGTCCGTATCAAATATCGCGAGCGGAGAAAAACCAAGAGAAGTATCTGTTATTTTTAAACGATAAATGGCGAGATGAAAGTTTAACCGACGCGGACGTTTTGAAACGCTCGAAAATCGACATTGGACCGAGGTATTTTGATATCGACGAAACGATCGGCGAAAGCATCGAGACGATTGCGGGTGATTTGAGGGCGAACGATATCGTTCGGTGGACGATTCCCTTTGATTCCTCTTTGTCTGCTATGGAAGAAGAAGACGATGATGAAGAAGAAGAAAAGAAGAAGAAGAAGACAAAGAAGAAGAAGTCGTCGCTGTCGCGAAGCGTGCCAAAACGAGTCGAAAACGCGCGTCTGAAATACGGGTGTCAAATCGAAGTTCGACGACCTCCGGCGGAGTTGAAATCGACGATTGAGAACGCAGAATCGTTAAGTCCGGTGGATTTGTTCAGTTCGTACGCCAAGAGTATTCGGTTAACTGGAGACGCCAAGGCGTTTTGCGAAGAGATTATCGCGGAAGTTGTGTCGTCGAGAGAAAACGAAGACAGCAGCAAACTCGATACCGGCGACGATTCAAACAAACTCTCCACGTCTGCGCATCTTCGTAAAATCGAATTCGATGAAGTTGAAATCACTGGATTTGGCGCGTTCAAAGATGAAATCACGTACCCTCTCAACGACCGCGGCGTGGTGTGCGTCGTCGGCGATAATCGAGATGACTCTGGGTTTGCAGATTCCAACGGTGCCGGTAAAACGACGCTAGTCACCGCCGTCATGTGGGCGTTGACCGGTAAATCTGACGTTCGCTTAGATACCGGCTCGACGCAAAAATATTTAACCAACAAAGACGTCGTCAACGACGACTCGAAATCAGCTCGAGTTATCGTGCGCGGATCCTTGATCGACGATCGAGAGGGCGACGGCGGAAAGAAACCGTTCGTTATTGAAAGAGCAGTCACGCGAACCAAGTTATCGAAATTATCCTTCGTCGTAGACGGTATGGACGAAACGAAATTAGACTCCAAGAAAACGCAGGAACACATGGATGAAATTATAGGCGCTTCGGTCTTGGCGCAGACGTGCTTTCACGGCCAACACACGATTGGAAGCTTACTCGAAGCCTCCGACGCGCAACTGAAAAACAGTTTCGGTTCCTTAGTCGAACAATCCGTCTGGCTCAGGTGTAAAAACAAGAGCAAGAAGATTCTGAAAGAACGACGCGAGAAATTGACCATCGCGCGAGCTGAATTGAAATCTCGCGAGAGTTACGTCCAACGAACAAAATCGAGATTTTTAGAAACCGAGAGAGAATATAACCGATGGAAGGAAACGTTCGAGGAAAAAGTGCGAGCGATTACGATCGAGAGAGAAGACGCGTTGGACGCGTTGGCGTTAGATCGAATGCGAAATGCGCGCAAGGCGGTGAAGGAAGTCAAAGATATCGAATCAGTCGCGAACGAAGCGTTGCGCCAAATTCTCGATATTAATACGAATCGAAACGAGTTTCTCGACGACGCCGAAGGTGTCTCCATTCAAAACAGAAAAGCAACAGAATACGAACAACGTCATCAACAACTCGATCGAGACGAACAGAACCTGTTGAAACTCTTCAACGACGCGCAACGCAACGAAGCCTCGTCGAGAGCGACGGCGGAGCAAGCGCACAAGAGCGCCGGTCAAGTGTTCAATCTCTCAAAACAGTCCGCAGCAGTGCATCAACACGCCATCGACAAAGAGACTTTAAAGTGCACGTTGTGTCACCAATCCATCGACCCAGTTAAACAGAAAGAAACGTTCGAACAGTTAAAACGTGACGCAGAAGTCATGCGATTGAAACACGTCGCGGCGATTGAAGCTTTGAACGACTCGCGAGTCAAATTAAATAAATTTCAGGTATTTAAGAAATCCGAAATCGAGCGAATGTTGAACGAAGAAAGAGCTGTGCAGAATTTGAAGTTCGCTCGAGTTGAAAAAGAGAACAAGAAGATGATGTTGACGAACGAATTGAGACGGTTAGGTTCGTTACTGGTGAACGTTTCGGAACGGTTTTCTCAAATGCTGCCGTACGTGCCCGAGGAAGTGTTGGCGTTGGAAAAGAGCTTTGGCGACGATGGCGACGCGTTGCGTTCAGAGAGAAGGAAAAGAAGAGAACAAGAACAAGAACAACATTCGACGAAGTACGCCGCTGCCCCTGCGGGTTTCTCGTCGGAACGGGGAGAGGCGTTATCAGGCATCGTTCCCGGATTGCTGGATTACCGGACGCCGTATACTTCGTCTTCTTCGCGAGGATACGCTTCCTCTCAAAACGACGAAAACAATCCTCCGGGTAAAAACGGCGGTTTCATTCAGAACAACGTCGTCGTCGCGAATAACATCACATCGCTAGCGCAACTCCTCCACATCGACCACTCATCCGGACTCCTCGCCGATGATGCTTCTTTACCTTCCTTTGCGAAAGCGGTGGAATCGAAAGTCGCCGCGGCGGAAACGCTCGTCGCCGGATGCGAGAAATCGTTGAGAGACTACGAGAGAATCAATCAAAAATACCAGCAAGACGTCAACACGAGCGACGACGCGAGTTTCAACACCAACAATCCGCACTTTGAAGCGATGAGACAACTCCAAGAACAATTGACGGTAGAAACGGAATCTTTGAACGATTTGAAAGAGAATTCGTACTCGAAGATTGAGTTCGATTTGAACACGGCGAAAATCGCGGATAAATGTTTCAGTCCGACGAGAGGCGTGTCGAATTATTTGTTCGAAAATGTTTTAGCGGAGGTTTCGGAGAGATGTCAAGAGTACGTGTTCGCGTTAACTGGCGGCGCGTTGAGTTTGCAACTGGTGAGTAGTAGTTCTTCTTTTTCGTCGTCCTCGGCGGCGGAGAACAACAATATCGTCACGTTTAGCGATTCAGACGACGATTTCGACGACGACTCGATCGACGAAGTCACAACGAAAACGACGCAGTTAGAAAAGATTGAGAGAGTCATATTCGCGCGTAAACAACACTCCGGCGAGCAATACGAACGCTCTTTGCGACAACTTTCAGGCGGCGAACGACGGAGACTGGCCATCGGTTTAGCCTTGGCGTACGCCGACGTCTCCGCTCGCCGATTAAACGTGCAATCAAACTTATTGATACTGGACGAAGCGTTGCAACATTTGGATTCCGAAGGCATCGAAAGAGTCGTCTCGGTGTTGCGCGCGATTGAATCCGAATATAGTAGTAGCTCTTCGAGTGGCTGCGACGATGTGAATAACGTCCTCTTGAAGAAGACGGTTTTATTAACCACCCAAGCGGATTCAGAAACGGAGAAAATGTTTGACGGCGTCGACGCGGTCGTGAAGAACAAGAACCGCTCGGAAGTTTTAATCGGACGAGGCGAATAATATAGAATTTATTTTCATCGAAGAGTAGTAGAGTAGTTAAAGGCGTTAAAAGCGATGTGCGTGTGTGTATTATGTGTTGTTGTATATTTATACCTACTAGTACTAAAAGATTGTACCATAACGTACGTCTTCTAAATTTTAGCTTTTACGTTGCATGTTCAGCAGCGCTTCTAACTCCCTCTTAATCTCCTCCTCGTCTTTTTCCTCCTCGTCGTCTTCGTTTTCGTGATGATGCGCGACGAACGGATGCGAAGTTTTGTTAAACGTCGTCCCTCGCTTCCTATCGTACGTACACTGCAACGATTTCCGTTGCGCTTCGAACAGTCTGCTTTTCAGGATTGTGTCGTCGTTTTCTCCTTTTAATTCTTCTTCTTTATTATCATCGCTACTACTAAAGTTACTCCTACTCGTTTCCGTCGTCGTCGTTTCGAGAACAAACTCAACTCCCGTGGACTGTCTCGTATTCAACTCCAACCGTTCCAACCGTTCTTTAATCTCCTCCTCCGCGTACATTTTCCTCTTATTCATTAAATCTTCCTCTACTACTTCATCCTCTTCTGCGTCTGAATCGAAGAGTTCCGGCGGTGGTGATGCCCAAGGGGTATCGGGTTCGTCGATGATATCTTTCGCCGATTTCGTGCGTTCGTTTTCTCGTAAATTTTCGTCGTCCCATTGGATGTGTTTTTTGTTCGGGTCTTTGTTCTTCATAAAGTTTTCGTTCGGGACGCCGAATAACGAGCCTCGCGGGACTGGCATTATAGTATGTTATATTTATCTCTTCTTTTCTTCTTCTGTTCTTCTTCTCTTAACTTCTTAGTAGTAACAGCAGTAAGCGCAAACTGACGCACAAAAATGTGAGGAAGCTGCGCCTTTTCCAATTTTGAGAGATTTTTATTTTAGGGTGTCCAACCCTAAGAGCTCAGTTCGAAAGAAAGAAGGGACAAAAAGACAAAAAAAAGACTCGTCACTTTTGTTTGCAAAAAGCGTCGTTTGGTCTCCCTCGTGGGGGTCGGATCTCTCTCTTAAACACAAAGACACGTCGTCGTCGTTTGAAGACGCGTTATTATTATAATAACAGTAGGAGTACAGCGCTCTGCTACTGCCTTGGTATTCTTTAAGCTCTCTCATTACGCACGTATAGTTCATCTTGGATGATATTATGATGACGACGAAAGGCATTTTAATGAGCGAGAAAAAGGAAAAGACGGCGAAAAGTCACCTTCGAGATGTTGAGAACAACAACAACAACAACAAAGACGATGAAGACGACAAAGAGGATTCGTTGATGAAAAACATCACCCTGAACGACCTGATAAAGTTAGCGTTGGACTCGGAATCCGAAGCCGCCAAGAAGTTTGGCTGCGGGACGACCAGGTTTAAGACGATGTGAGTAGTGTGATACGATGACCCTTATCCATTTCTTCTGTTTATTAATTTCTTTTACAATGAGAGTCTATCTGTTTTTGATTACGACTAACTCTTCATCTCTCTTCATCAAAACAGATGTCGAAAATTCGGAATCATTCGATGGCCGCACCGGAAGCTACACTCTCTCCTCGAGATGTATAAAAGCTTAGCCGGGTACTACCAGGTAAAAATTGATTTTGACTTTTCATTTTACTATTAGGTGGTTGACTTTTGCCTTTTTTCAATCAAAATCCTTTCGCGTAAACATACGAAAGCGCACGTAATAAACTGACATCACTCCAACTCTAAAACAAATAGGAACTGTGCGAAAAAGCAACTGTGGACCCCGAAAACGAATCCACTATGGAGGTCTTACAATCCACGAAAAAAGATCTCGACCGGTTGCGAGAATACGCGTTTCAAGTGGTAAGAGACTTTTGTCTTTTCAACACTCAAAATTCGTTTGTCTGTGTGTGAAGAAAAACAGAAAAAAAGCGACCCTTCGACTTCCCTTTTTTTTTCTTTTTTTCGAAAAAATAAAAATTCTGACTTTTTTTCTTTCTAAAAATTTAAGGAACGAAACGTCTTTTTGTTAAACGAATACCACCACTCGAAGCCGAAGAAAGCGAAACCGTGGCCGGAGGACATCTTGAGAATTCGAGCGACGATTTATAAACAAAGACACGTGCACTCGAAACATATTAAGAGGAAGAGCAAAAATTCGTCGTCGGCGTCTCAAAATCTTTTGGAGGAGGAAAAGGAGATGGCGCCGACGGCCAATCCGTGTTCGATGACTACGAGTATGACAACCACGAATAATATGAGCGCGAATAATGATACTACGTGTAACACGACGACGTACTCGTCCGAGGAGAGCGTGGAAATGTCTGGTGCTGATACTGCATTTAACCATCATCAAATGGTGGACGTGTCCTGCGGAACGAGAACGCTCACCAGCGACGCGGAGACGAACACGTATTTGAACAACTCGTACGCTTTTATCAACAACGAAATGTCGTCGGGGTACATCGAAAACGAGGACGATCATTGCGACGACGAAGATCAATACCAAACTCATCGCGGTCATCCATCGTTGCCACCGTCTTTTAAAAACACTAATACTAAGACGAAGATGATGTACACGACGACGTCGGCGGCGAACAGCGAGTACTCCTCCGGATACGGCGTTGACTTTTTCAACGTAACCGCTCCGACTTTCACCAATAACGACAACAACGAGAATGGACAAAATTCGGTGGGAGGAAGAAAGAGGAAGAAACCAACATCCTCTCTCAGCGCTGCTCGATCCAAACTCAGCAAAAGAGCGGCAGCAAATAATAATTTTAAGAAGGGAGGAGAAACGGAAGAAGAGCAGCCAACCGCGCTGGCCTTCTCGATGCCGCACATGTTAAACATGGACGCTATTTTCGGTATCGATGGAAGCGTCGAAAGAGACGACGAAGATACCGCGTTGAGTCCAAACAGTTATGGAATCACCATCGCGTCCTTTAAAGAGACGAAGAGGATGTGAGATACTAATACAATACTGTAAGAATAATAAGAAGGAGACTAATAAAAGATACTCGAAAGAAGGAGACGCTTTGAGTTCCAAATTTTTCGCGCCGCATGATGCAAATATACCATCATTTAGCATAGCAAAGACATCACCCAAGCTAGCTCGTCGTAGCGCACGCATAGGACATCATTACGAGAAAAGGTAACAACAATAATATCATGGGCCTTGCTGTATCACATTTTTAATGACCATACTACTGGTAATGATATATATTTTTTATTGAAAATACTCGCGCAAAATCTCTCTCGTTCTAATGTGTTTCTTCTCTTTTTTTCTTTTCATTTTATTAAATTCGTATTAATAAAAAAGTTCTCCTTCTTCTTCAGTCTCTTAAATCAAAGGCACGACGGCGTCGGTTTGCCCGCCGCCTTCCTTCTTAATCCCGTCTTGCTGCGATGGTTGGGACGCCGGCGTTGCGTCTGAAGCTACTACTGTTGTTGGTTGCGGCGGGTACGTGTTGTACGACGCGTCTGTCGTATTCCCGTTACCCGCTCCTAATCCTGTACCATTCTCTTCCTGCTTTACCTGCACGCTAGGCCCTCCTCCTCCCATTACTGTTGCTAAATTTCCGCCACCACCACCCCCTTGTTGTTTTTGTTGCTCTTGTCCCAGCGCCGCGGCGGCGGCGGCGGCGGCAATCGCCGCCGCGTTGTTTCCGCCAGCGCTCCCATCTTCTCTCGGTACGATATCCACCAGGAAATCAAAAATATCCGTCCTCGTAATCGCGCTCGCGATGTCGTTTCTCTGCAACGTCCTCCTTTTGTTTTCCTCGGAATGAATCCAAGATCTCAAAGTTAACTCCAAGATGAACATCTCGCACGCTTTCGCGAACAACACCGGCGCCTCCGAGGAAATCATCCGCACGTCCTCGTCCGTTTTCATGATTTTCTTAATCCTTGCCAGTGGTAACTGATGGTTCTTAAAATCCGTCGCCGTTTCAACCTCGGTCATTTGTTGCTGCCAAAACAACCGCAACTGTTGTTGGTGTTGTTGTTGTAGTTGTTGCTGCAGCGGCGTTTGATGTTGCATCTGATTTTGCGGAGCTTGTTGTTGTTGTTGTTGCTGCTGCTGCTGCTGCTGCACTTGGGGAGGCGGAATGTGGTGATGCATTTGATGATGATACGGATGGTATTGCTGCGGAGGATACCCTCCGGGCGGTACCATTCCCCCTCCTCCGCCGCCGCCGCTCTGTTGATGTTGTTGTTGGCTACTGCTGTTATAGTTATAGTTATTATCTTTGTTGTTGTTGTTGTTGTTATTGCTCGCGTTGTTTGTGTTCAAGAATACGTTCCCGGCGGCAAAGTTCGAATCGCCTTGCGTTCCTTGTCCGTAGTGTTGTTGTTGTTGTTGTTGTCCTCCATATGGAGGAGGATGGAACGAATTGTGTTGCATTCCAGCGGCAGAGGACGTCGGGTTGAAACTTCCACTCGCGAGAACGATGGGTGGTATCATCCCGTCTTGATCACCGTTAGTACCGTTACCACTCGCCGCGTTTGCTGTTTTGGCGAATCCTGAATCGCCTTTTGCCATCATTATATTTGTTCTTAAACTTCTTAAACTTCTCAAATTCGTCGAGGGGTTTGTTGTGCAACGCAGATATAATCGAGGTTAAAATCTGTTCCGAATGTCTCTTCTTTGTCTTCTTCTTAAAAAACGAAGCCGATGCGGAAAACCACTTTCACGAAAAAGGAAAACCTGTGGTACGAGTATAAAGTCTCTGTCCGTGTGCTTTTATCCGTTCTCTTTCTGATGATGAGTGTACTATATATGTACTACTCGAGACGAAATTGTACTTAAGAAAGAGAGAGAGAGAGAAATTTGTGGTGAAAATATCGAACGTGTTTTTCTTTGGGTTTTCCTCTTCTGTTGTTCTTTTTTTTTATAAACCACTTTAGAGAAGGAGTTTTTATGATGAGAAGTGTTTGTGCGATAAAATCTTTCGTTTATATATGCATAAGTATGCGAAGCTTTGATTACTAGACTCAGTTTCCTGGATGATGTAACCCTCCGTCTTCGTCAATTCGCCAATTGAGTGGTATTGGACAGTTGTTGTCGAGGAGGTAGTGTACACATTTGAGTTGTGCGTTATTTTTTGCACATCTGAGTTGTGCGTTGTCGAACGCTTTTCGTACGGCCCGAGAGGAGGTCCAACGCACTTTGGCGGTTTCGTGCAAGTACTTCAAACAGTCCAAGTGGCCGTTCTTGGCCGCATCCTCGCGCGCCCATTCGGTAAATTCATCAAATTCACGCTCAACAAGATATTTGAGTATGTGGAGATGACCATTTAAAGCCGCCCAATGGGCAGTTCTCCGATCCCAAGGCGCTTTGGCTTTTTCGTGCAAGTATTTGAGTATCTCGAGATGACCTTTTAAGGCAGCATTTGCACACGCATACTCATCAATAGGACACTCATATCTCACGCAATACTGTACCTCGTTCAGATTACCTTCTAATGCGGCCCTTCCAACAAGATATTCGAGTATGTGGAGATGACCATTTTGAGCCGCCCAATCGCAAGTCCAAAAACACCGAGGCGCTTTGACTTCTTCGCATAAGTATTTGAGGCACTCGAGATGACCGTTGAAGGCAGCATGTGCACACGCTTCCTTATCGATAGGACACTTATTTGCAACGCAATACTTTAACATTTCCAGATTACCTTGACTTGCGGCCATATAAATCGTCACTTCATCCCAATCACAATTTTTCTCCTCTCGCGCCCACTTGAGTAACTCGAGTTTATTCGTTCGAGCAACTTGCCAGCAGAAATATGGTTCGTCCATCCTAGATTCGTCGCCCCACGTGCCCCACGGATAATGCTCCCACGCGACTTCCAAAGTCGATATCGAGGACATCTCTCTCGCTTCAAACCTCTTCTTCAAATCATCCGCGAAAGGTGATCTCTTAATCAACTTTCTCGTTTCACCATTCACGTCGTGCAAGAATTTCACATCGGTTCGAATTCAATCTCGGAAGAATGTGTTCAAAACAAATATCGTCCCACTTCACGATCACGTCCCACAACTCCAAACATGAATCATCTCTTTTTCTCTCCCCTCCTCCTATTCGTCTTTTCTTTTCATCGTGGTTTTGTCCTAACGCTCCTCCTCTTTTGGTCGTCGTCGTCCTTTTTCTCCTCGTCTTTTCAGAAGAAGAAGACATACTCCTACCTTATCTGACGTTCTCTCGTTTGTTTTTTTTGTGGTGATTTTTTTTTTGCCTCGAAACGTTTTTTTCGAATTGTTTTTAAATAAAAACACATTTGCACATGCGCTTAATCACCAAAGCGTTTACTCATCATCATCGTCATCTTTTTGATGTCTTCGAGAAAAGAAGACTTTGAAAACGGACGGAAGAGGAGAGTTTCGAAAGGAAGGCGGCGAACAGCAGCAGGTTGGGGTGTTATTAAAAAATCTATAGTAGTACTCTTCGTCGTCGTCTTTGTCGTTCTTTTTAAAGTCTCGTTCTTTTTAAAGAAATTCCACACGTTCTCGACGACGAGGCGTGATCACGACGCGAAGAAAAAAGAAAAGGACGACAACAACGTGCCTCCGAGGAGAGCGTTGTCGACGGAGAGCAGCGGCAACGGTAACAACAGAGCTCGCGATTTGGGGATAAACGCGTTTCGTTTGAACACGTTTAATCTGGACGAGACCTTTCCCCGGAGATTTATATCGCCAAAAACGTCCAACGAAACCTCTTCTGTTGGAGAAGCAGAAAAAGAAAAAGAAGGAGAAGGAGAAGAGGAATCTCAGCAGTTTCTCGCAAAACTTATAGACGCGTTCATGAAGCAAAACTCAGCCTTGTACGATGCTAAAATGAAAGCTTTAGGTGGTGTGCGTTCATCGCTCGATGACGACGACGACGACGTGTTCGTCTCCTCTTCGTTTCCTTTGCAACGCTTGCGCCGGGTGGACGCGTGCGAGCCGAGGTGCGAGGGCGAGTTTCGACGCACGGGTGGGTTCGGGTTGCTGCCTCAGTTCTTCGCGAACGTGGCAGATCCGAATTGGGACAGTTTGGAAAACAGATTGAACGCGACGAGAGAAAACGCGAGAGAATTCTTCGCACATTTCGCAGAATTTTACGTCCAAGACGAGGACGAGGAAGACGAGGCGATGAAAACGGCGTTGAAGATTTTCAACGGGTTGGTCACCGCAAAAGATGATAGATTGCTGTATAACGGCATGAATAGTAATAACAACAACGTAATTTTAAGAGTATTAGCTGGAGAAGAGAGAGATGTGATTCGGAAAGCTATGTTAATGGGAAAAGAGATGTCTTAAAGAAGTGCGTTTCAAATTTTCAACTCTTTTTCTTCTATTCTTCTTCTTCTTCTCGTAAATACATCTCTCGTGTGAAAAATCGTTTTCGGCGCTCTCGCGAAAGTTTCTGCGCAATGCCAAGCAAACGACTTTTATTAATGATGTCTTTCGATTCTTGATTTTGATTTGTTCGTAAATTAATTTTGGATGTTTCCTTACGCGGATCCGGGCGACGAGGACGATTTCTTCGCGCCTCTTCTTCCGCCGCGCGATCCTCTCGATCCTCTTTTAACCGGGGGCGCAGTTCCCGCAGCGAGTGTTTGCGCTGCATCGACACTACTTTTAGCTGCAATAGCGGTGTCATCTGTAGTGACGTAATCATCAGTTGCATTCGTTGGCGTTGGCGTTGTCGTCGTTGTCGTTGGATACACCGCGTTCGGATCGGCAACTTTGCTGATGCCCGTCAACAGACGTTGTAAACGCCTTCGCTCGCGGGAGGTAATTTGACCTCCTCCGGTTTTATTCTTCGGGTGCGGCGCGCCGCGTCCTCCGGTTGATTTATTGTACTTACCGCCACCAACGCTTTGAGCGTACATGTTGCCTCTTCCTCCCCTCAACCCTCTATCTCCTCTCGGCGACTGCTGTTGGCCGTGAAGGTGATACTGATGGTGTTGTTGCACTCCTCCAGCCTGCGTCGCGGATGCCAACGCCACTTGCTCTTGCATCGCGTGATACAAGAAATCCATATCGCTCATGTCAAACTGTTCCTCGTAGTCTCTTTGCATCTCAATGTACTGATTCTTGTCGTAATACGATTGACTTCCGCTTTGCGCGACGGATTGCATGTACATTTGGTATTGCTGTTCAATCGACAACGCGGAGGAGGATTGGTGAGGATGACTGCTATCGTAAGCCGCGTTGGAGTAACCTTCGCCCGGAAAGAAACTTGGCGCGTCGAGAACTTGATTAAATCGCGAAGATTTTGCTGTTGCTGCTGCTCCTGTGTGTTGCTGCTGCGCGTAGAGATAATTGTTATAATCGTCCCAATCTTCGCCGCCATTGTTCATGTTATACGAATCGTAAAGCGAATCGGAGGATCCAAATTCGTCGTCTAAGTCGTCCGGTAACGCCGAGGCGACGTCGAGATGTGCCGTCGAAGTCGGTGGCACAGACCGCGGGCGTTGTCCATACGCGAGATGTTGCTGATGTTGACCCCCGATCCATGCGTTGTGACTTCCAGCGGTCGCCGCGGCGGCATTCCACGCTCCTCCACCGATCGTGGTCGTGGTCGGAGTCGCCGTGGCCTCGTCGAGAGAGTCTAACCCAAACAACGGATCGTCGTTCGTGTTGCTCTGAGCAGGCAGTGTACTCGCAGTATCAGCGACAACGCCACCGTCGGTGTTGGCATTTACCATTGCATTCTTGGACGAACTCCAAACGCTCCCAAACGCGTTATCGACGGATAAAACCGGAGAGGCGATGCGCAGCGGCTCAATCTTTCCCGAGAGATACGCGCCTGACGCGCTTCGATCCATACCGATGTTGTTGTTGTATTTATCTTCGCCGCCGGCGTCTCTCTTGTTGTTATCAACCTCTTCCTTTTCTTCGTTGTCTAGGGACACCTCTAAGATATCCTTTTCCAGCTTTTCCGTCAACTTTTGTTGTTGCTCAAACTGCTGCTGTCGTCTCAACAATCGATGCGACGTGGATAAACTCGAGCTCGGTTTCTGCCTCAAAATGTTCTCCGAGTTTACTCCTGACGACGGGTCTTTCGAAAGCACCTTAACTACCGCGCCTGGTGGCATTGTCGTCGTCGTTGTCGCGCCTAAAGTTTGCTTTAACAATCTTCTCTCTTCCGCTTCTCGCACCCGTCTCCCGCCGCGCTTCTTTCTCGTTTTTAACAACTCTGCTCCTGTTTCTCCTTCTTCTTGTTGGTGTTGCTTCGCATGCGCGCGTTGCTGATGCAGTATCTGCTCGAACCGTTTATGCTGTTCTTGCTGCTGGTGCAACTGAATTTCGATGAGCTGTTGCGTCGTCAAGTGTTCTCGTCGCACCGACGGAGGCGCGATGCTGGTAGGATTCGGTGTAGGCGCCGCTGCTATTTCAGCCGCGGCGGCTACTGCTACTACTTGTTGTTGCTTCGAGTTTCCGACGAGCATTCGCAACGGATTCGCAGTGTTCGATGGCGGCACAGTCGCTGGTGTCGACTTCCCGGCCCAAGTGGATGATTTTGAGGACAGTTTTTTCGCCTCCAACTCTCTCGCGACGCGTTCGATTTCATCTTCAAACTTCATTCGCGCTTCGTCCACGTAGTTCTTGTTGGCGTTGCTTTCTCCTCCTTCTCTGTCGTTGTTTGCGCCGCCGCCGCCGCTGTTCGTAGTATTACTGTTATTGGCATTGTTATTTAATGTCGCGTCGTTATCATTCCGTTTCATAATCGTCACGTTCCCGATGGAACTGTTTTGTTTCAAAAACGCGCTCGCGTCTTCGGCATTTTGTCGTCTTCCGTTGTCGTCTCGATTATGCTGCGATCTCCCATTATTCGATGTATTTCTAGAGCTTCTTTGCATGGTCATGTTTCCATCTTCATATCGTCCTCGGTCGTCGCTGGACATTTCAAACTTCCAGTGATGATCGGCATCTTCGGTGATGTTATTCGTACTACCGCTCTTATATGTATTCGCGGTAGTATTATTCGGATCCAACGAATCTCTCAAGCTTGGAAATTCTCTTCGCGTGACTTTCTCTTCCCTTCTGGAAACGACGTTCGTTTTCCCCAACAAACTCGGATCGTGTTCGTGAACTCGAACGACATTAGACTCTCCTCCTTTGCCGTCTCTGTTTTTTTCTCCGCCGACGCTTCCTCCCGCGATGACGTTTGTCCCCCACTGCGACGTCGACTGGATCGGTTTCACCTCCACAATTTTTACGAAATTTGTATCGTTTCCTCCCGCACTACTCGATGTTTCTCCAGACGACGACTTTTGTTGCTCGACGCCGTTATTACCACCAGAAGACGAGGACTGCCCCCACCCTCCGCCGTTTTGTCTCAGTTTCGATACGATATCTTCGTCGTCTTTATTCTTACCTTCTCCGCCAATAGTATTACTACTACTGTTGTGGTAATTCGTCGTCGTAGCGCCGACGCTTATGTGAGTATTTCCTTTATTAATCAAGCTGAGCTTTGGATCGTACCCGTTGTGTTCTTTCCTCATCGATGGTAACACGACTGGTTTCGGTACTTTTACTTTTGTGTTTGATGACATCGTCCCCGTGATATTTTTATTACTATTGTTGCTGGTAAAACTTCCTCCTCCCAATCCTTTGGAAAAGCCTCCTCCTTTTTCGCTTCCGAGGATGTCTTTTTTCTATCATGTGATGAGGATAATGAGAAGAGTTTAAGATGATGGTCAGAAGAAGAAGAAGAAGAAGAAGAAGAAGAGAATTAGTAGTACTTCTATCGGCGGTAGTGCGCGATGATGGTAGCAATACAGAGAGAGATGAAGAGAGAAAAGGAGATATATATACAACACGCGACGCAAATCGACTCCATTCAGAGAGATGAATCCAATCCAATTCCATCTGGATCTTCTTCTTCTTTTCATTCTCACCTTTTTACCTCCTCCTAAGCCAGAGGAGGACATTCTTAATTGATTCTTCCGTTTGAAACGACAAGAATTTTGGAGGAGAAAAGGAGAAAAGGAGGAGAAAGAGGAGAAGGAGGGAGGGAGAGACGGCTCTTCAACAAAGAAGAAAGACACCAAAACCTCTCTCTTCGTGTTTTTGGTCTAAAATTGTTCTGAAGAAGGAGTTTCAGGGCAAAATTTCATCAAAGAAGAAGAAGAAGAAAAAAAAGAGAAAAAATTCACAAAAGTAATGTAAAGTCGTGTGGTTTGTGTCTCTCTCTTTTCTCTCTTTATACACAAGGGTGCGGGCAGCTTTAGGACCTGTGCAATTATTCTGATTCTGATTCTGATTCTACCACGTGTAACTCTCCATCTTCGTACGACCAGCCTTCTGGGAGAGGACAGTTGTTGTCGAGGAGGTAGTGTACACATTCGGGGTGGTTGTTCTCGTGCGCGTAGCGTACCGCCCTATAGTCCCACGGCCATTTGGCGGTTTCGTGGAAGTACTTCTTTTCATTATTGAATCTCATCAGACACACAAAAAGTCACCTTAAAACGGGATAAACATTTCCACATCTTCATCATACTTAAGCTTATACTATTTATTAGTAGTAGTATTATTAGTAGTGTGATGATGATGATGCGAACAACGACGAGCAGTCCTGTTTCGATCAGTAGTAGTTTTAGTGGTAGGCGTAGGAGGAGGAGGAGGAGTAGGAGGAGTCTCGCATCTTCATCATCATCAGCATCAGCAGCAGCATCATATCATCAACAACATCAACAAAGAAGAAATATAACATTAAAATCAGCCGGCGATGGCATCGACGGAGTCATCTCGGACGACGATAAAATCATCGTTCGGTTTTGGCACCATTTTGGATCGAGCAAAAAATGCGCGGAGAAAAGGTCGTCGTCGTCTGATGAATCGTCTCATTTGTTTAGAAATCCAACGTTACTCGAAGCCAAAGTAAGACGGTTGCACGCGTTTCTAGGGTACAACGTAGACATTCCAATGACCGTCTCGAACGTGCCGGAAATTTTAGAACTAGACGCAGAACTCGTGTGCAAACGGTTGATGTTTTTGTTTAAAGTCATACCGGAGTTTAACGGATCGAAAGTGAGCAAACACGCGTCGTTGTTGACGCTCGAGAAGGAGGAGGTGGAGAGACGCGTGCGAGCGGTGGTGCAGTTGGAGGAGAAGAAATGGGTAGGCGGTGGCGTGGACGTGGAGTACGCGAAAGAATGCGCGAAGGAGAGGATGGTGAGGAACCCGTCCGTGTTGTTGCTAGATTCGGTGACGGCGCAGTGTAACGCGGAGGAAAAGATTGTTCAGCATCGGTGAATTGATGAGATTAGGGGTTGCGTTGCGCGCGCGACGATGGTCATTTTTGTATTTGTAAATGTAGTAATTTATTAAGAATCGAACAGGCGTAACTTTCCAGTCACGCGATCTAACACTTCGTTCTCGCACGGTCCTATCGCCATGACCGTTTCTGTGCCGTACGCCACCTCCGTCCTTCCGGCGTCTTCGACGACAAAGTACGGGATGCGTTTCATGCTACAACTCGCTCTTAAATCCTCCAACATTTCCACATTCGCGATGGACAAACATACTTTCTTTTGCCCTTCCTCGATCCACGTTTTGAGATTTTTCTGAACGGTTGGGTGTGAGCGATACTCTTCGCTTATTAACCGTTGGAATAACCCAACCGCGGCGTGCGAACACTGCGCGGCGACTTTCCCGGAACTCATGTTCAAATCTTCGCGAACGAGCAACACCATTTTTTGCTCTTTCGCGTTCGCTTTCATCTTCGGTTCTATTTTGTTCCCTTTGGAGTCAAACGTGAAATCTGGATCCGCGTCGTCCGGAAGTTCCGTGATTTTCGCCCTCGTTTGTAACAATGGTTTCTTCTTTCTCTTCTTCTTCTTCTCTTCTTCTTCCTTCTTCTTCGTCTCCGCTTCGTCTGCGTTTTGCCAAAACCTTAAGCCATACCCCAAAACAAATCCAAACGCAATAAACCGTACTCTTCGTCCAAAAAACAAACCAACGACGCCGTTATTGTATCGAATCTTATTCAGAAATGTCATCTTTGTTCGATACTTTGGTTTATGTTTCACTCTCGTCTCCTTTAACTGGTTTGGTTTTTCTTTCTTGTTTCCCAACGGCGACGCCGCAGTTTGGATACGTTCTTTTGTGATTTGGTCCACGTTTGATTGAGACACCATCTCTTTCTTCTTCTTTTGTTTTTATTATGTGCTATATAAAAATATATGTTATGCTTTTCTTTGCGATGCGCGTGACGACGATGACGATGCTGTTCGTTGTTCTCGTCGCGTGTGTGCGCGTGTGTGAGTTGTGAGTGAGTTGTTTCATTACAAAGACAGAAATTCTCTATTTTTTCCTCGATCTGTTGTGCTCGAAATTTCCCCTGGCTTATTCGCTAGTGCCAGCGACGTGTGTGCTTTTTCAAACTATCAGATCGACTAAAGCGCTTCTCGCACACGGCACATGCGTACGGCTTCTCTTTCGTATGTGTACGCTTGTGGATTTTCAAATCACTAGATTGACGAAAAGCTTTATCACAAACATCACATGCGTACGGTTTCTCGTTCGTGTGAATACGCATGTGGGTTTGCAAATCACCAGATTGACTAAAACGCTTCTCGCAAACATCACATTCGTACGGTTTCTCTTTCGTGTGAGTACGAATGTGGTCTCTCAAACTATCAGCTCGACCAAAACGCTTCTCACACACATCACACTCGTACGGTCTCTCGTTCGTGTGAATACGCACGTGCCTTTTCAAACCACCAGATTGAGTAAAACGCTCCTCGCAAACATCACATTCATACGGTTTCTCTTTCGTGTGCGTACGAATGTGTGTAGCCAAATGTGATGGTGTAGTACACATTCTCCCGCAAACACCGCACTCGTGTTGCCCTCTCTTTCTCTTCGCCGCTTTCTTCGTCGCAGTCGTCATTTCTTTTCGTATAATCTCATCTTGTATCTCGACTTCCCCAACGACTTCATCCACACAGGAGGAGGAATCTTCAAACACAACACCTTTGGTTCTTCTTTCTCTTCCTTCAAAACCGTCCTCGCATTTTCCGCTCTTTTCGGATGTGGATTTTTCCTTCGTCCTCCCATTATTACTTTTAGTATTATCTTTAGAAGAAGAGTTAATAAACGAGTTTTTATGCGTGAGACGAATAATGAAGGAATTTCTAATTTTTTTACAATTGTCTGTTCTAGAAAAAGAACTCTCTCTCCTGCTCTCTCAGATCTAATAGAGACTAATAGTATTATTCAAAGACATTCTCGCGATCGATTTCGGTGACGTTCGCATTCTCCACTCCACCGTTTGTATTAGCTCCACCAGAAGTTTTCAAATCTTGGTCGTCCGCGGAGGCGAAATCGAGAAAGTGCGTCGGTCGGTGACTCTCGTGGTAATACTCCTTTGGATTGGCCAACTTTAACGCGTATTTCATACTCGCCGAATGTTTCACGCCCATGAAGTTGTAATTCCAAGGTTGGCCATCTGGGACCATGTAATAGCCGTAAAAACGATCGGATAAAAGCATTTGGACTTTTTCGTAGTGCGAAGGATGGTAGCCTTGCGGGTTGCCGACGTTTTGGTCTTTTTGTTGTCTTCCCCACTCGTAGCCTTTTGGAGTGAGTTTGTACGCCGTCAACGAACACGAACCGGGAGTGAAGGAACACGTGACCACGATGGCTTTTTCGCCGTCCCAGGAGGAGTTCTTCTCCAAGATTTGCGCGTGTTTGGCGCAATCCTGCGGCGGCAAGTGTGGCGTTTCGTTCGGTTGCGTGTGTATCCACCCTAACGGTTCCAAATCTCTCAAATACTCGTGATCGGGTGACTGCGTAGGTAAATGCGTCGTCGCGTGATTGCCCCACTGCGGCGGTATAACCACGCAACGAATTTCCTTCACGTTCGGGTTGTCCGGAGGAGAGACGCCGTATAAGTAGCCGCTGATTTGCGTGCGCAAATCCGCAATGGTGATGAACTTCTTCAAAACGTTCTTCGGGACGACGTACGTGTACCCAGTCTCTTTGATGTCTTCCGAGTTGACGTAAATATGGTTCACGCGCAAGTGTAAATTCGACGCTGAAATCGCGCGAACTCTCCAATCGGTTTTCGAACCAAACGTAGATTGCTCGTACGGAGACGTCGTTGTAACAATCAACTCGTCCCCGTGCACGTTGGTCGTTTTCGTCGTCACCGCTTGCAACTGCGCCGCGTCCTCGTTCGCAGCTTGCTTCTCAATCTCCGCGATTTGTTGGCGTTGCAACGAAGGCGGGGTGATTTCGGCGCCCAAGATGATGTCGCGGATTTCCGATTGCGTCAACGCGGAGACGTTGACGTTGTTCTTCTTCGCGTAATCGCCCAAGATTAAGTCTTTGAGAGCGATTTCCACTTTAATCCACTGTTCGTCCGTCAAATCTGGCCACACGTGGTGCGGCTGCGTGATGATCGTTTTGTCCGGCTTCAACAACATCTTAGTCTTGTCGTTGTTCACGTGCAACGCTCTCAAGATTAATATCAATCGAGAGAACGCGGTGTACGAACTGATAGATTTCAACCAATCGTCGTAGATGTTGAATAAAACCATCTGCGGCTCGGTCGCTTTCAAAATCAAATCGCCAAATTTTTCGATTTTCATGCACGCTTGAAACGGCATTTGCAACTCGCTTCCTTTGATGACAATGTTCGGAAAATCTAACAAGTGCACTTCCAGAGGATCTAACATGCCTTTTCTGGTCACGATGATTTGTTTCGGTTGCTCTTCGACCGGTAGAGATCGAACTAATGCCGCAACTTCCTCCGCGGTTTTCCATTTAGCCAACTGCCCTAAACGCTTCTGACCGGCCCACACGGACGTGTGAATGACTTTCAAAAAGAGTTGACCTGTTCTCGGGTTGAAGATAAATATGGCACCGTTGATTGGTTTCGTCGTCAAGTTCCCTTCAAACGTCTTATGAATCGTGACTCGGTAGACGTTCGTATCGTCGATGAACCAAATGCATTGATTTGAAAACAACTCGCCGTAATTCTGAGAGTTCAAATACGGCTCCGTCGGTTCCGAGGAATACAACTGTAAGCCTTTTCTTACGCGCTCGCGGAGCACATACAACGCCGGATTCGCCTTCATGATCTTCGCCATTGCTTGTTGAATCAATGGTTTTGATCCCGGAAACCAGTTACCATACGCAGCGTGTAAGTTATACGCCAAATCGACGCCAATCATCACGCCCGTAGGTGACGGGTAAATGGACATGTTGTCCGTCGTGTAATCGAGAAACTTCGCGCGGGTGTATCGTTCGATATCGTGAGAATCAAAGTCGCCCCACCTCAACTGGACGTCCAACCAAAACTTATTCGACGACTTTTGATCAAACTGGTCGTTCACGTCGCCCATTAAGGACGGTTTGGAGATTTGCCACTTATACGACGCAAAGAGTAAAATGTCCGCGCACGACGAATTCATTTTGTACGACTTTCTCGGATGGATCGTTTCTTTTTGCACGGTTTCAATCTCTAAAGCGTCCAACTCTTGATCGAACACTTGACATAGGTCCATGACCAACGATTCATGTATCTTCTGCCACAAGTGCGCTCGGAAGATCTGAACCAAAGAAATTTTTAAAGTTGGAATTTTGCCGTGCATGAAAATTCCAGTCAAATCCAACTGCACTTGGAATCCGACGTAGACGTTCGCTCGGTTAATCGTCGGAGACCACCACAATGTGAAACGACGGTTTGGAATTTGGTTCAAACCAGACCTTTGTGCGTTGGTGAGCTTCTTGAACTTCATCGAGTCTTCGAAACCAGACGCTTTTTCCCAAAATAGACCTTCCCATGTCGGGAAATATGTGCCTTTGAACAGCGTGTGTTCCAAAATACCTTCTACGCCGCCCAAGGCTTGAATGACATCCGTGCGATAATTGTTCAAGTTCCACAGTTTGCCGTCGTGTCTTTGATGCGTCCACCAGAACTGGTTAATCTTCATCAAATGGTTCTCTTTAAAGTGCGCGCGAACTCGCCACCCTTTATCGTACGCTAACGTGTGCCGATCTTTTTGAAACAACGTATTGATTCTCGGAATGCCGCGATCCCAAGAGTCTTCTAAATCTTCCAGCGTCAATCTTCGATTTTGCGCTTGAGCTTCTTGCCTCTTCAACGCGTATTCAGCCCAAACGCGTTGCGAATCCGTAAATTCAGCTTCCCAAGGTTGCAGATATCTGTAGAGGTTCGGAATCAACTGATCTTCCTCGTGCGACATGCCCGAACGGAAGTGCGTGACGCCTGAATCGGTTTGGACAGAATATCGTAAATCCGATTGCGGGATCAAAATGTGACCCATAGAGAGCATTCCTAACCCACCAATCTCTTTAGGTGAATAGAAGACGACCGGGGGAAACCTCGAAGGCATCTTCGAGTTCAAGCCAATCTTGATTCGAGTTTGAATTTTGTTCTCGCATTTGACCAATAAGTCCAAAAGTTCTTGCGTATGCACCACAGCTTCTCGATAGTACGTCATCAACGAAATCAACGCCGTGTTCCATTTATTCGCAATCTTGGAGAACGTCGTCGCCCCGGAGGACATCAAGACTTGTCGAATTCTGTTCTCGAACGCTTTCAAACCTTCGTCGTCGACTCGCAAAAACGCTTGCGCTGTTCTTTCCTTCGTCTCCTCGTTTTGCAAGTTCCACACGCCATCTTTTTGTGCAAAATACTCGGTTTGCATGCGAATCTTTGGCATTAATCTCACTTCGAATCCGCACATGTTAAACAGTAAGTTCGGATTGTCTTTTGAAAACACAGAGCAGAACCCGTTGTCCCACTCCAACGTCGTCAACGATCGCGGCAAACGATTCTTCATGTCCCAAAACACCGCTCGTCCCAAGTTTACGTCGTGCTTCATCAAGCGCATCCTCGAGTCTCTCGGCCAACACTTTTTGTTGTTATATCCTACCATGTTCTCGTTGTTCGGATCGGGATGTTCGGTGAGATATCTTTGAATCAAGTCCTTCGCCTCTTCCGCGGTGAAGCGGAACAAGATGTGAAGCTTATCGATGTATCGAGAGTATAAACGAATCGGATGTCTGGTCTCCGTTCGAACGTCTCGGTAACTAATAAACTCGTTCGGCATTTGCGGTGGACCAGCAATTTCCGACGCTCGAGTCAAACCTAAAACCAACAAATCTAAAACCAGACCATAATACTGCGTCAAAAACGAGGCAAACTGTAACCCGCGAATCATCCCGTAAGAGTTCGTATGCGACATGTCTTTATACGCAATGATTACGTTATTCTTCGCGGTGCAGTAATCGGCAATATTATGATCGACAATCAATCGCAACAAGCGGTTCAACATGGTCAAATCGACTTTTTCGAACATTCGTTCAAATTTCGTTTGCAACATCACGACGCATTCGCCTTCGCTCGTGTCCCAGATATCGGTCAAGTTGTTGATGCCTTGACACCACTTATACACCAACAAAGGAGGCGGCTCTGTATCAGATGGTTTAATCCAGTTCGGGAACAAGTGCCTCTTATCGGACTCGTACCAAATGTACTGATCCAGATACGCATCCGTGATCTTCTCCAAAGGTTCAATCGCATACACCGGAATCAAGTGCGAATACATGTCCATAAACTCCATGTTGCACTCTTTAAACGCTCTTTGTGTTAGCAAATGTCGTTTAATTCTCGATAAAGCTTCATGCGGGTTATCGAACGCTTGCTCGATTAAACCCAACTCTTCCCTCTCTTGTTGATTCAAACGAACGGCTAAGGAATAATTTTCCTTCAATCGTTCGAGAGCTAAAATCAACAACTTGCGATCGTGTTTATACGACAACGGAGGGAACGGGATCGGCGAGAACTTTCGGGATTCCAACCAGTGCACGGTGGTGGTGTAAATCGCCACGGCTTCTTCTGGCGTCACGTATGGTCCATCCTTCAAGTAATTGTGTTGACGTTCGTGCTCTGCTTTTAACCACAAGCGGGTCAATCGGCCTAAATTTTTCCTACAGACGGTTTTGTCCACCGTCGCGCCGCGGCGAATCCGTTCGCGATTATAATGCGCAACGTTCGTCCACCAATCGGCTTTAGACTTCACGTATCGTAAAATCATGTTTTCGATCGGAACTGGCATGCCCGGGACTTTCCAGGGAATGTTCGCTTTGAAACTTCGCCAGGCTTCGGAAAGATGCGCTAAAATCGTTCTCGCTTTGTTCTGCTTCACGCCTTCCGGCATGCTATCGAGAATGTCGTGCATGACAGCTGCTCGTAACTCTAGATCAAAATGAGACTCAATTCTTTGTTTCGTGACAGTTTTCGCGATGCCTTTGGCATTTCTACCTTCGAACTGTCTAGCTAACAAGTTACCCAACCATCGTTCGAGAAGCGGGACGATGCCGCGTAAAAAGAAAATCCAGACCCGCCACATGGGCGCCCAGAAACCAACGCCTGGGCCTTTCCCGACCGGTCCGGTGTTGAAACGATAGTATATCAGGTGCTTTAAATCCTTGCACGTTCTTATTTGGCGCATCAGACGATATTTGTATCGGTACATCCCAGTCAACTGTCCAACGTGCGAGAAAATGTATTGCAAACCATCCGCCAATTGAAACGCGTCCACGTTACCTAATCGATACTGGACGTTCGCGTCTACGGTAAGCTTCGTCAAACGTAAAATCTCGCGCATTAAGTGGAACGCGTTCCCGAATCGAGACTTCTTACGTTCTTTTGTCGTCAACGTCTTCACCGGTTTCAAGTTGAAGTTATAATCCAAGTGCAAATAGTTCAAGTTCTTGCGATGGATCAACAAGTTCAACATGTTGTAGCCTTGTCTGCAGACTTGCAAACCGGCTTCGACCCAATCTAACTCGGTGCACTGGAAAAACTTTGTCTTTTTCAAAGCTTTGAACAGAGATTTACGTTTCACTTGCCTCGGTGGTTTCTTGTGTAATTGGTTCATGACGTATGTCTTGAGCAACTTTTGATAGGAAACGCGCACTTTGACCGGGTATCCACTCGGGCAATGCTCGTGAAACCAAGTGTTGACGAGCGGAACGTCGATGCACGATCGCGTGTATCCCGAACGCAAGTTAAACGGCCGAGGTGCGAACAATAACGCGATACCGTTCGTCGTGTTTTCCGTGTACAAATCGTAATCTTTCAACAACGGCTCGACTTCCTCGGGCAAGGCGAAATCGTCGTCTTCGCTCCAATCCTCTTCTTCTTCTTCTTCTTTCTTCTTTTCGCTGCTACTACTTTTATAAAACGCGATTGGATGAATCAAAGGATCGAAATAATATGCCGGCAAATCTGGATCTTCAGTTTTGATGTACATCACCATCGGTGAATGGTACGTCGCCAAATCTACCCTACGCGGTCGGTTGTTGTACAAGTACGGAAACGCAACTTTATACTCCGTTCGAATCGCCGATCTAATGATTAACTTGTTAATATCGTTAAACTCGTTCCAGTCTTCGTCCGCCGCGTCGCTATCTTTGAATAACGGTTCAAACTTTGGACCTCCCGGGATGGCCATCCCTAACGCTTTCGCCGTGAAGAAGGATTTGTGATCGAACAAGTAAAAATAATTTTTGTCCGTCAAGTCGCTCAATAACTGACCGGCTAAACGATACAGCGTCGCCATTTCCGGTAAAGGCAACCGCCATTTTTTGTAGGAACTCCCGTTGACGAAATCCAAGTCCCATCGCAACGGTTTTTGGTCGTAAAACCATTCGCACACGTGTCGATCTTCGTCGTCTTCGTCCAACTCTAAATTGATCGCCTCCAACGGGTCCACGTCCAACAAGTTATCCTGGTAATCTAAAGGCGGTTCTTCGTCGTCAAACGGCGGGAATCGCATGCGTTTAAAATGTCGTCGGTCTCTCTTTTCCCTTCTCATGGCAATCCACATGGTCCCCCACTGCGCGATGTAAATAGGTTCAATCACCCTCGGCGTTTCGTTGACGAAAGTAATCGCGCCGGTGATGTGGTAAATCACCTCGCAATGTCTCACTTGTTCCCACGGCATGGGCATATTTTCCAACAACTTATACACCGCGTGCGGGATAAACTTCAAAGCGCCTAAATATACTCTCTTATCCGACCGAAACTTTCTCGAAGACATGTCGCCGTGGTCTTTCAAGATTTTCCTTACGTGTTCCGGCGGCATCTGTTCTTTCTCCGGTTCCGTGTACCCAAACTTCCTCTTGTCCGAGTACCGTTTCGCGTTCAGGTTTTGCCATTTCCGAGCTGTGTTTATGAGAATGCACGTAACATGAGGTCAGTTTTGACGACGATTGTTGATGATGATGTCGATCATTCGCTCGATGATAAAAACACGACGAAAACAAAAGTTTAGAGAGAGAGATGAAAAAACAAATTTTTCTCTTCTTCTTCTTCTTCTTCTTTGTCGTTTTACGTTTTACGTCGATCGACACCCGACAACGAAAGAAGACAGACAGAAGACACTCTTTCTTCTTCTTCTTCTCTCTTTCTTCCGTGTACAGATGAGAGGACGAAAAGAAGAAGAAGTCAAGGAGGCAAACGCGAAGCTGCTTTTTTTATTATTCTTCTTCTAAAGTTCGTTCGAGCTCAGAAGAGCGTTCGAATTTCGTTTCGCCCAAAAGTGTTGTCCGTTGTTTTCGCTCTCAAAGATCGCCGCCTTTCCTTTCGTCGTCGGATGTGATGAGAGAAAAAGAAGTATATACGCGCGCGCGTCGTGAAAAAATAAGAATATGTGCAATCGTACCTCTCTCGGCGATGATCTCGTCGTCGTCGTCTGAATCAACGTCCATCGTGGCCGTCATTATGTGATGAGAGAGTAGTAATAGGTGTAAGAGTACTATTCGTCTCTCTCTTCTCTGCGGAGAGTTTTTTCTTTTCGTCCATTTTCTCTTTAGAGTGTTTAGGGTGTCAAATTCGTTTGGGAATTTTTCTCCTTTATTCAGTTGTTTTGTCGTTAAGTAAACACACAAAACAGACGCACAGATAGAATGAGACGACGTTTTCAATCCTTTCCCTCCTTTACTGCTTTTAAAAAAACTGCTCTCTTTCTCTTCTTTTTCATCTTCTTCTTCGCGTCCTCTTTTTCCTCCTTAAACTCGGTGGAAGCAGCAGCATCCATCTCAAAAGCATCCTCAAAAGGAGAAGAAAAAGTGCTCTTTGGACTCCATAAAAAATGGTCGAAACCGTGCGTGGCGTGCACGAGGGAGAAAGGCGCCTGGTGCGATAACGGGAGAGATGGATTCAGAGGGTGCATTGAAAAGCCAAACTTTTTGAACACGCTGATGTGTAAACGCGTCGTCCGGTGCAAGAAAGGGTGCACGCCTCTCAGGGACATGATGGAGAGTTTTTGCAAGAAACACGATGGCATTTGTAGCAAATACGACCTGGTGAAACGAGCGCTGATTGGCGGTAAGAAGAAAAAGTAAGATATAGAAGGAGTTGAGAAAAGAGCAGAAGAAAGAGAGAGAGACTCAAGAGAGACTCGTTAATATTGATATATAATATAATATTCGTTATCTTTACTACACGTTGTGGTACATTCGACACGACGCGTTTGTTTTATTAAAAATTTCGTACTCTTTCTTATGTGTTTCTCGCTCGCTCGCTCGCTTTTTTGCTCTCGCCGCTTTCATCTCAACGATGATAATAAGTCTCTCGATTAATCGTCATAATAGCATAAAGAAGGATTACGGCACAACGCACGGCTTGATGTCCCAGATTTCCTTGGCGTATTGGTCGATTGTTCTGTCCGAGTTGAACTTACCCGAGGTCGCCGTGGACAAGATGGAAGACTCGGTCCAGCCCTCTTGGTTTCTGTAAGCCTCGTCAACCTCATCTTGGCACTCGATGTAAGATTGGAAATCCTTACCGACCAAGAAGTAATCGCCTTGGCCGAAACCAGAGTTACCTTCCAAAGAACCCAAGAGTTCTTCGAATTCGCCCTTTTTACCGAACGCGCCCGATCGGACGTACTCGATGGTATCCAAGAAGGTCTTCGGCGCTACGAATTTCCCGGCGGCTCTTTCCTCTCTCGCCGGTTCGACTTCGTCTTCGGTGATACCGAACAAAAAGAAGTGGTCGTCGCCGACGCACTCACGGATTTCGACGTTCGCACCGTCCAAAGTACCGATGATCAAGCAGCCGTTCATTTGAAACTTCATGTTCGAGGTACCCGAAGCTTCCGTACCGGCGGTGGAGATGTGTTGGGACAACTCCGAGGCCGGGATCAAGGTTTCCGCGACGGAAACGTTGTAATCCGGGACGAAGACAACCTTCATCAAGTCCCCGATTTCCGGATCGTTGTTGACGACTTCCCCGACCGCGGTGACCAAACGAACGATTCTCTTCGCTTGGATGTACGTGGCGTACGCTTTGCCGCCAAAGACACACACTCTCGGAACAACCTTCGCTCTTTCTTCCTTGGACATAGCTTTGATTTGTCTGTATCTGTAG
>JACLAA010007780.1_pt1 | contig 72445 bp, 51 predicted proteins | sample 8027891 | NCBI WGS metagenome assembly JACLAA01 (sample SAMN15724900, study PRJNA655200) | protist metagenome | isolation source: fluorescence activated cell sorting (FACS) single amplified genomes of... | place: Spain: Blaines Bay Microbial Observatory, Mediterranean Sea | collected 2016-01-19 | reverse complement strand
TTTCTCTCTCCTCTGCGCACACGAAACACACGAGATGAACATCTCCGCCTCTTTCTCGGCGTCAAAAACGACGATGCCGTCGTCTCGATCGTCCTCCCGTGCTTCTTCTCGCCGAGGCGCGTCGTCGAAATCGTCGGGTGGTTTTTCGCAACAAACAAACGCTTTGGCGACGAAAGCGAGAAGAAACGGGATGATGAGGAAAAACGTATCTTCTTCTGCGATGAGTGAACGAGAGATGTGTTCTTCTTCAACATCGAACGACGACGTCGAAAAGGAGGCGGTGTCTACGCGAAGAAACGCGTTACTTCTGAGCGCGTGTGCGACAGCTTTTGGTTTTTTCACGAATGCGGAAGAAGCGGAAGCAGCCGCCCCGGCGGAATTCGCCGAGGAGACGTTGAAGATGATCAACATGACGAAAGATATTCTCAACGGGAAAGATTACGACCAAACGAAGAAACAGTACGATCCGGCGAAATTGCAGGAGTTCGAGGAATATCGCACGTATTGGTTCGATAAGTACCAATACCAACACGGGAAGTCGTTTTACGGGTACGCGAACACGTGGAATGCGCAAGCGAAGGTTGCGTTTCAGGTTTCCATGTCGAGTAAAGAAGGCGCGAAGAGCGAGTACCCGAACGGGTTCGATCCGGAGAGCACGGCGTATAACAAGGCGTATTTGATTAAGATTTTGGATAAAGCGGAGGATGAGATTAAGGACTACGAGAGCAGAAACGCGTTTTAATTATTATATATCATTATGTTGTCGTTGCCGAATGAGTAGTAGTTTTCCCTCGTCGAAGTTTGTCACCGCGCCGCCTTGCGAATTTTAACTACGCGAACTTCAAACAAAAGCGGTTCGGTGCAATGCGCTTCAATCTGTCGTCTTTGCCCAAACTCAGGCGGTTGCGGTTTTAAAATTTTCGGCGCGCTCGCGTACCCAAACTCTGGTTTCACTAAAAACTTCCGCACTTCGCCTTTTTTCATCCCAACTACCATTTCCGGAATAGTATCGACGAACCCGTCCGCGATGGCCCACCGTTCCGGGTCGCCGTTTCCACATCCGATGCCGCAATCCGCGTTGGAGTAAATGAAATACCCATTCGCGCGTCGCATGACGTAATCCACGTCGACGACGTCGTTTCTTTCTACTTCCTCCTCCCCGCTTCCAGACGCTAATAACTCGTATTTCAAACCCAGTCGCTCTGTTTTCTTTATGATTGGGTCTGCATTCGACGGAGGGGGAGACGCTAAACCAGGCGCGCTGCCGTCGTTTAAACTCGCCCACTCCGATGACTTGGCGAAAGCTGCGATGTTGTTCGTAGCAGAAAAGGCAGCTGCGGTCGATGATGCCAACAGCATCTGTCTTCGATTCCTGTTTACGAAACAATCCGCGTCAGATTCTGTTAAAACTCTCTCGTCCAAATTCTCATCGCGTTCTTCTTCCGTTTTACTTTCACCGTCGAAAACGCGCGGCATAAAAGGGGCTTTCCGTTTTGTCCTCCGACGCGTCGTCGTCGAGTAACGATGGTCATCTCGAGAGAACGAGGGAGTGTTCGTCCTCGTTCGAGCAGCAGCGAGTTGTTGCATATTATATCCTTATTCTTTTTAGGGGAAAAGTCAGAAGGGGGTTTTCTTTTGTGGGAAAAACGTCAATTTTTTTTTTCTCTCTCTCTTTTCGATCTGATCAAACACACTTCGCGCGTTTCGCGCGCGCGCGTTTGAAGGCGATGATGTAAGTCAAAATAGATTCAACCTGAGATGCTGATTTCACCGTCGCGCGCGCAGGAGGAGGAAACGCGCGCGAGGGTGACCCGTGCTGAACAAGAATCACTGAGCCTACACGTTCCAAGAGAGAAGAAAAGAGGTTTGGTTTTGTATCTCGTAACTCTTTGTTTTTCGTTCCTTCGTATAGCGCGCGCGATGATGCAGAAGGGAACGGCGAGATGTTTACAAGGCAATGATGTATACAATCTGTTAAATGTTGAATCTGATTTCGTCCGAGTGGTGCGCGGGCACACTTGGCGGTGACGAGACACTTTGCGCTGAGCCTGTTCGTGGAACTCTTTTCTTCTGTGTATCGAGCTCGTTTTTTTCTCTCGGAAACAACCTTTGGATGTGCGTGCGTCATATATGCATGAAAGCACACACAAGACGGCGATGATGAAGGAAAAGAAGAGTGTCGGATGAGTTTAGTACGGTGATATAACATTTTTAAACTGAGCCGGTCGTTTGCGCGTTTCCGAGAGTTTCTCTGTTTCTTTTCTTTATCCTCTCTCTTTCGTTCTTTCGGCGGCGTTTTCCGAGCGAGAGAGCGCTCGCGGCGACGGAGAATATACTAAGGTTTTTGGTCTTTTAATCGATGACGGGGTCGCGATAAAATGTGCAGCGACTGGTGTGACGAGGAAAGACGCGAGTAGTCAGATACTCAAGGCAATGATGACTTAAAAACTTTTTGTCGAGTATGAAGCTGAGTGCGAAAGATGATGTACAAATTTAAACTGAGCCTAAAGTATTCAATCGAAAAAAGACACGCGCAAACGTTGCTATGGTTAAATTTTAGTATTGATCATTACTATCGATGATTTCCTTTCATTAATACGTGTATCCCTACTACTCCTCTCTCTCTCTCTATTATACATATATCGTCTAGTATGCGTGTTTCCTATTATTCTCTCGGTAAAGGCGCGCAGTAATCATCCGCGAAGGCTAAAATTGAACTTCTCAAAGAGTGATTCAACGTCAGTTTTTTCTGCGCCAATTTCTCGCCAGTGATCGGACTCGTGTCGTGCTTTTCCAACCATCTCGCAATGGAGTTTCTATCGTACGAGTGACCGTCGCTCGTGATGACTGGTTCTAACATAACTTCGCACGTGATGCAATCGTAAAACTCTTGCGGCACTTTCATCGTCGCCGAGGCGATTTTGATCTTGGCCGCCGCTTCAACCATAATCGGCGACGGTTCTTTTATGCTCGGTTCTTCTTCGACGACGGGGACGAGATCATCCACGTCGACTTCGAACAAACCATCAGAAGCCGAGTACCCGTGGTATAACATTTGGTTTTGATGCAAAAAACCATCTTTGCTGGGAGATCTGTCGTGCCCTGCGCCTCGCGACGACAAAGACAGTGGCGGCAGAGGCGGAGTCGGACTACTGTTTGGCGGGCCACTGGTAGTAGCAGCGGTATTAGCACTATTCGTATTCGTCGACGCCGTTGTGGTTGTGGACATGTACGCTACTGACGCTGCAATTCTCCTCCTTGGCCCAAGAGGTAATCCTAACGATTCTAAATCGCGTTCGCGAAGCAAGACTAAATCGCTCATCACGATGGATTCTCGTTCGAAAATCTCGGCGAATTGTTCCAAGTTGAGCATGCGAAGCCATTCTCGCACTTCCGTGTTGTTCGGCATTTGTTGCGCTGCTAAAGGTTGCGCTGGCGGTGGACCAGGTGGTAACGGCGGTTGCCCCGTAACGTTCGGTTGACGCACTTTTGCAATGTCGTCGTCGTCGTCAAATGGACCGAACACGTCGTCGCCCAAAGAGGAGAACGTCAAGCCCAAAACGTCGTTCAACGCTCCGTCCGAAGCGAACGAATCCGTGCGTTGATGGACAAGCAAATGCGCCGGCTGATGACCTCTATCTTCACCACCAATTGAAAGATGCTCGCCGCCTCCAATGCTACCAAATCCAGGAGGTGGTCCAACTGCGGATCTTGAAATTTCTCTCTGCGCGGCTTTGTCCTTGTGCAACTCGTCGAGATGAATCGGCGCCATCGGAGGCAACGGCGTCTCGTTCATCTTAACAGACGTAGTTGCGGACGTCATTTGCTGCTTCGCGCGTACGGCACGCACGACATGCTCGGGTGGCGGACCCGGAGGTGGTTTCGGCAGGTTAAAGTGCGGCGACGGAATCTGTTTCGGACTCGTCGGTCCTCCTCCTCGGTGATGTTGCTGTTGATGCTGATACATTTGCGCCTCGGCCACGTTATGTTGCTGATGCATCTCGTTGCTCGCATTGTAACTGCTCTCCTTCGCTTTACTCTTCGCCTCTTCTTCTAACTTTTTCTTCTCCTCTTCCTCTTTCTCCGCTAACCTCTTCAACCGTAACTTTTCCAACTCCGCCTCGTGCTCCAACGCTCTCAATCGTCTCTTTTCAATCAACTCCTTCTCCTTTGCCTCTCGAGCGATTCTCTCCGCCTCTTCTCTCTCAAAAATCATCCTCTCTCTTTCCAATCGTTCGTTTTTGAGACGCTCTTGTTGCAACTTGAACTCCTCCAACGCTTCGTCGTCGATTTTCACTTCCTTCGCGCCGCCTTTGTTCCTGCTTCCTTTTTTACTACCGGAAGCGGAGTTGAACGCGTTCGACGCAGACGTTTTCGAAGACGACTGCGGCGGCGTTACCGGCGATCCCGGTTGAGAAGACGATTTATTCATGCTATTCTCGTCCTTGTTCTTCTTTTCCTCTGTCCTCTCTGCGATGTTACCGTTATTCTCCGCGTCGCTCCTCGCGCCGTCGCCCGCGCGCGTCGTCGCGGTACAAATCCTCCTCTTTCTCTTCTTGTAAAACACAAAAGCGGACCCAAGAGTCATCGCGATTGCTGTTGTTCCCAACATCACCACTCGAATGCCGATGTTCCCTTCGGGGAAGAGCACGTTTATCATTCTCTCGTTGAACAATGCAACGACAGAAAAGACGCCGACGAACATCATCAACATCATCAAAGCCGCCTTCGGGGCTTTCGAAAGCGTTTTCATCGTCGTCGATGTTTCCGTCGTCGTTTGTTCGCTCTCGAGAGTATTCACCGCCATTCTCTCGTTCTTTCTTCACGAAGCGAAAGAAACCCCTTCTTCTTCCGCTCTTCTCTTTAAAAAGGAGTAGGAAGAGGCGTAGAAAACGACTTCCGCTTAATCTCTCTCGGAAGGATTAAATTCTTCCGCACTTTTAACAAAATCCCCGCGTGTCGTTCTGATGAATTAAGAGTAGTTATTACTCCTCTCGCACTTTTGCGCGAAGAAAAAAGAACAAAATTCGAACCCCGTTACTCAATATTTACTTCTCTCTCTCTTTAGAGTCTTCTCCTCTCTTCCTTTTGTCTGCAAAACAATCTGTATGTACTCTATGTTTAGAGAAGCAGCGAGTGAGGCGATTCTTTTCTGAAGCGATTGCACCAAAGAGAGAGAAAATACGTGAAAAAAGATATTTCGGCCAATTAATGTTAAACCCTATTATTACCCAGTAGGCGCGAATTCGCGCTCTTCTTTGTTTTTTATTCCTCAACGAGCTCCACTTCAGTCACATTTTTAAAACCTTTTTGCTCTGTTTGTTTCTTCTTGGAAAGACGAGGAGAGAAGGAACGAAGAGAGAGTTTGAGAGATCTGATACGGAGATCTGTTGTTGCGTTTGAACACCGAAGGAAAAGGGGAGAGAGAGAGAGAGAGAGAGAGAGAGAGAGAAAGAGCGAGAGAGAGAAAGATTATTATAAGATTAGATTTTAGGGAAAAAGAAGAGAGAGATGTCGAGATACGTGCACAAAGCGCGAACGCTCGCGCTCGAATCCGCGACGACGGTCACGAACACCGTCTTACCGTCGATAAAGAAGTCTCTGGAAACGTCCATCGCGAAAAATGCGGAGTTTATCGTCAAAGACGAGCAGCAAGCGGCGAAGCTCCCGAAGCAACTTTTGTATACCAATCTCGCCCGAATCCCGAAAGCGATCGAAACGGCCGAACGAGAAGCGGGAGTGGTCAAAGAACGGTGGCAGAAAGTGGACGAGATGAGCGTGAAAGAAGTAGGGGTGGCGGTTTTGTTCGGGTTAGAGACGTACGCGTGGTTTTGCGTCGGGGAGATTATCGGGAGAGGTGGGAGTTTGACCGGGTATTAGTTTGTTTGTTGGATCGCGCTCGTCGTGTGATGATGATGACGACGACGACGATGATGACGAGCGATGGGATCGCGCTCTATTACTACTACTATTATACTAAAACGAGTACTGCTATTACTACTACTACTACTAAAACTACTCTTCAAACAACCTTACTAATTGTTACTGTTATTCATGCGTTATTATTATTCAAAACCTGGCGGCGCTTGGCCGGGCGGAATGTACGCGTTCGCGTCGAATCCAAAATCTTCTTCGAAACCATCTTCGTTCTCTTTATTCGATTCCAAAGCGTCGTCGTCGTTTACGTCGTGAAAATCGCACGCGTCTGCTTCGCCGCTTTCTAACAGTTCTAAAGAAGTTTCCATGGCCCTTTCGAACTCCTCCGAAGAGAAGAACATATTCAACTGTCTCTGCATTTGCTTCGCGTCGCAATCGCCGATGCCTAAGACGTTACCTAAGACCTGGCGAAGTCGCTTCGATGAAACGCCGAGAACGCCGGCTTTTGTCGTTCCTTTCAATCCCCTTCGCTCCATGTCGTCCACAGTCATCCATTCCAAAAGCCCTTCTGTCGTTGTTGCCGTTGCCGTTGTCGTTTCACTGCGACTACCACTCGTTGTCGCTTTTATCGTCCTCGGTGCTCTCGCTTCCTTCACCGCGACTCGTATCGCTCCATCTGTCGCAAACTCAACCCCGCAATCGTTCACTTCGTGCCATTTCGTCTTCTTCTTACACCGCGCTCGATACCGCGACACGAACGCGTGTTTCGCTCGAGGTAAATATTGGATAAAATTTTGTCGGTACTGCCTTCCTGCGACGTCAGGATCGGTAAACACAATCACTTCCTCTGCCTCCACGATGCCTCTTCTTTCCCCGTCGCTTCCTCTTTCTTCTTCTTTTAGCCATCCGGCGTTGCGTTCCACCGCGCGCACGATATTCGGTTGAATTTTCCACTTGTTCGCCTTTACATCGAAATACGATCCTCGCATCGCGAACACCGCGTTCGGGTGCGCAACGTTCAAAGCTTTGCGAACGCGTTTGGCGTCGTTTACGCCTTCCACGACGACGATCAGTGATGGTGGTTCGTATTTCGTCTTCTTTTCTTCTTCCTCTTTAAAACAATAACAACGGTTCAGACGACGAGGATTTTGCCGCCAAAAAACGGGAGCGTTTTTGTTGTTTCTGGACGTCGCCGTCGTCGTTCTCTTACCCTCCTCGCGTAGAGAAAAAGAGACCCGCGACGACGAGGAAAAGGAGAGCGACACCATTTTCTCCTAAAAGTCGCGAGATGATTAAAGAACGACGACGCGTTTGTTTTTTATGATGCGTTACTACATTTGCTTTTTATTCTTATTTTACATTTTCCCCTACCAGAAGGGGTGTTTTGAGTGCGATATCCGCCGCGCGGCGCGGCGCTGCAGCGGCGAGTGGTCGCAAAGCTGCGAGTGCCATTGCTTGCATACTATATTCATTGGACTTTCTCTACTGACGAGGAGGACCCCGACGGAACAATCGCAACACCTTCGTCTTCACGCTCTCTTTCACCGTCTTCTTCTCGGCTTTGTGCAAGTTTTTCACGTGCAATCTTAACAACTTATCGTGCCTCTCTTTCTCTCGCTTCAACTCTTTTTCGTCGACGTCGGATTCGGTGTCGCTACCTTCGTTTTCGTCGTCGCTGGAAGTGGTGCTCTCGCCGAAGAACGCGTCGTCGTCGTCCCGGAACTCTTGCTTCGCGAGTCTTTTCGCTATGGCTTCTAAACTTTCCGGCTCGCCCGTTTTGGCTTTTTGCGTCTTCTTCTTCTTCTTTTTCTTCTTCTTCTTCCTCGCGTCTTCGTCTTTGTCTTCGCTCTCCTCCAATACTACGCCGCGTTTCTTTCGCAACTCTTTCTCGTACCTCTGTTTCGCCGCCTCTCGCGCTTTGCGCATCGCAATCATTCTCTGCACTTGCGCGTAATCAAATATCTCCGCTTTCTCTAAAATCTCCCCATCCTCGGAGGTTTTGACCACGTTCCCAACTCGTCTGGCGACGTGATTGTCCCACGCCAAACGGACGAGTTTGAACCTGTTTTGTTGTTCGAGAAGAAAGGATTGATTCGTTTAGTTAGTTAAAAAGTCAGCGAAAGAGCAACCGCTTTCTTAAGAGCGAGAAGGAAATATTTAATCGAGAGGGATGAGGAGAACCACAAGCGACGACGAAGGCAACGGTGGCAGAATCATCGCTTTTCTCTCTCTCTTTCTCGAACTCCCCCTCGTAACTCGAGAAAAGAGAGAGAGAGAAGAACATGGCGCGCGCGCTCGCAAACGAGTTCAAATTCGAGAGAAATGTTCCAAAACGTTCAACAACAACCACCAACCTCTCCTCGTAACTCGCACGTTTCGCGATCGGTTTCCCGACGTGTCTGTCCGGGTGAAACCTCAACAACGCTCTCTTATATACCGCGGGCACATCTCTCGGGTGTACTTTCGCGTCGAGCTTTAAGAGTCGTTCCAAGACGACGTCGATGTTCCCTTGCGCGGCTTCGGATTGGAGACCAGACTTGACTTGTTCGAGTTTTTCCCGGTCCTTGTGTAAAGTGTACGACCGATCGAGCTTCGCGTTCGGCGAGGGAGGCGGCGACATTCTTTTCGCGTTATGAAATAAAAAAGTCGCGTCGTGCGACGACGAAAGCAGAGCTCAAGGAAAAGAAGCGCTTAAAGAGTCGTTAAAGTTATGCGCGCGCGCTTTGCACTGAAGAGGTTTGGGATTTAAAACAATTAAAGAATCCAATTAAAATAAGAGTACGCAGAGAAATGCGCCAGCACAGAATTTCAAAATTATTCCATAAGGTTCACTCTAGTAATATGTATTAAAACTCTCCGCGAGACTAACTTCCTATTCCGTATTGATTCACAGATGTCAGCACGGATTGAACGTAGACTGATGAATGCGCAATTTCTTAATTAATGTGATGGTACACCGGCATACGCCGGCTTCCAAAGGCTAACAACAAGTTCCGACGAGTAAACTGGGCGTTGACGACGGGGCAATTTTTCGTGCGGAAGGTTTTCGTCGGCGCGATTTTCGGGATGATACCAGTCACGACGGATTCTAAGCCGTCTTTGTGGTCCCAGATGCGCACGGTGTCGTCGGCGCCTGCGGAGGCGAGGATTTCGCCGCCGCCGCCGGAGTAGTCTAAGCTGTAGACCGCGTTTTCGTGGCCGAGCATGGTTTTGAAACAGCGCGCAGAGTCCAAGTCCCAGGAGTGGATGATACCGGAATCGTCCGCGGTGGATATGGATTGACCGTCTGGGCTAAATGCTAAAGCGGTGACACCGCTGGTGTGTCCGGCGAAGAGGCGGGTGCATCGACCGGTACTGACGTCCCATAAACGAACGGTTCTATCGGAGGAACCAGTGGCGACGTAGTTGGAATTCGGGTGCCACGCGACGCAATCGACGTCGCCGATGTGGCCGCAGAAGGCTCGGATCGGGGAGGATAATTCAGTCGTCCAGATTCGACAGGTTCTGTCGTGGGAACCAGTGGCGAAATAGTTACCGCACGAGGCCCATTTCGCGCACCAAATCGGGGTTTGGTGGCCTTTGTACGCGCAAAGTGGGATTTCGAGTTCGCACGACCACATGCGCGCGGTACAATCTCGAGAGACGGAGAGGAGGTAGATGCCATCGGGTGAGTATTGAACGTCGTGAACGGGTGCGGAGTGACCGATGAATTCCTTCACTTTCATGGATTTCCCAATCTTATCGCCGCGTTTGTATACTTTTTTGGTCTTTTCCTTATTTTCGCCGGTTTCGGTCGTCGTCCCGCCATCCGCCATTTCTTTGCCCCCAACTTCTTTTTCGTCGTCTTCTTCGTTATCCTCCTCGTCGTCGTTTTCGCCACTCGTTAAATCCCACGTTCTCACCACAGAATCAGAAAAGCCGCCCACAACTTTCTCCACGTCTGGCGACATGCTCGCGCAAATCAACTTGCCTTCCGCGTGCGTGAACGTAAAGAAGCAACAGGAAGGTAAATTGTCAGACGTCACTTTCACTCTGTTCGAGAAGTCTTCCAAAGCTCTCAATCCGTCGTCGTAATCGTACTCGGGAATTGGTATCTCGCTCTCCACGAGCCTGGGATTTCGTAAGCGACTGATTGTCGGAGGCACGTTCGGCACGTCTATCTCTCTTCTCTTCAAAACCTTATACCCGTCGACTTCGATAGTCTCTTCGTCTAAAATTTTCTCTTCTTTATCGTCGTCGTCCTCGTCGTCGTCGTTCTCGCTGTCCGAACCTTTCTTTTTCCTCTTTTTGTAAATCTTCTTCGGTTTATACGCGGCCACTCTCGCGTCTTCTCGTTTGATCGCCTCTTCGTGTTTGGCTTCGATTTCCCGAAAAGCTTTCTCCGCTTTGATTTCTAAAGACTGTTCGAGTAAACCAAATCTCCCAGGTCCGCTGTTATACGCGGCAATCGACGCCGTCGTCTCCCCAGTTACGACACCGCTGAAAACCGCGTCTATGCTTTTCTCCTCCTCCTCTTCGACAAACATGGACGGTGAGTCCCTCTGCGTAATTTTCACGCCGACGTTTTCGTTCAAGATGGCTAAACACTTCGTCGCGCCGTTCCCGTCCGAGGCTCGTAAAAACCTCACCAACAAATCGAACGATTGAAAACACATCTCGATCGAAAACTTGTGCTTAATAAACTTCATCGCGCACGGATCCGTCTCCACGTGTTCCGGCAACGCTACGCCGCTCAACCCTCGAATATCGTCGCAGTGCGCTCTCACGTGGTCCTCGTGAAACCTCGCGAAGAAGTCGCGAGACTCTTCCACTTTGTTCTTCTTCACCAACGTCAAGTAACAGTGCACGAACATTGGAAACAGAACGCGCAGTAACTCCGGTTTGTACATATCTAAAGCTCCGAAAATCCAATCTCTCACTCTCGCGTACCCGTCCAGAACCTGCTCGGCGTTGAACTTTCCGCCTTCCTCCTCGAAATCATCCTCCACGGAGTGCAAGACCAGCAAATCGCTCAACGCCGCGTCCGCGCCTAACGCGACTAAAGACATCGAGCTCGTCGCGTCTTTTTGCAGTTTCGCGTCCACCACGAGCGCTCGCTCGGCGTTTTTAAAACCTCGCTTTTGGAGGTATTTCAGAACGACCGTGTCCAAAGGTTGACGAATCGATTCCTTTTCGCGACCACTTTTGTCGCCCGTGGTGGCGGTCATGTATCTCTGAATTCTCTCTTTAACTCTTTCTTGTTTGTTTGTGTGTGTATATTATATCAAAAGATGTCGTTCTCGTCCTCGTCTCGTCGCGTGTAGACGCTTTTAAAGAGAGTAAAGCGAGTGAAAGAACTGAAGAATTTTCTCCCACTTCGGATCGAAATTCAAACGATTTCCCCGCACTTTTCTTCCACTCGTACACATACTGAGTCGTCGTCGTAGTAGTAGTATTAAAGATGTCGTCGAGAACGATCGTCTCCACGACGTTGGCGTACACGGGAGGGTACATATTTCTCGTCCTCTTGGCGGTGTGTTTAGCCACCGGTACGTGTACTCTTCCTCTCGCTCTCGTGCTCTTTCTTTCCCCGCGCGCAATTATAAGTTTTGATTTTCGTCGTAAACCAAGCGAGTACTGTACGAGTCTTCCTCTCTGACGAACTCGTTACCCTCTCTCTCACTGTCTGCGTGTTTTTACTCTCGCGCTTTCATAAAACAGGTCTGTATTACCTCGCGGAAATGGTCGAAGAGTACACGCGTTTTGCGAAGAAATTCCTCCAAAACGCGATCAAAGCTACCGTGTGTATACACGTGCTTTTATTTTTCGTCGACGGCATGCCGTTTACCGCGTGTCTCGTGGGAGGTTTGTCACAAATCGCGTATTCGAGATTACTCAAGAGATACCCGTTTATTGAAGTACAAACGATGGAATTCATGGGTTCAGTCGTGATGTTGATCTTAACGCACGTGTATTGGATGCGATACTTCCGCGAGGAGAGGTATTCGACGGAATACGCCATGGGATTTTTCTTGTGCACGACGTGGTTGGTGCCGTTTGGGTTTTTTATTTCCTTGGCGGCGAACGAGAGCGTGTTGCCGGGAGGCACGAGTGGGATTGGGGGCGGTCCCGGAGCGGCGACGGGGGGGATTAGTGGGAATGGCGTGTACGGTCCGGGATCGAACGGGAGTAATAGCAGAGAGAAGAAACGAAGCAACGTGGTGTTGCAAATTTTAGACTGGGTGAAGATGAAGTGGGAGATGCTGGTGAGGGTGGTGTTTCCGAGAGGTGTCCAAGCGTCGTATAAGAGCGGGTTGCACACGTATTAAGAATAAAGAAATATATATATATGTGTGTGTGCCTATTGAGAGAAGAATCCCCGGGGAGAAGAATCACTACATACTTGAGAACTACTCGGAATGAAGAGTTGTATTAGTGTACAATTTGTATAAGTAAATAGATAAACTACAGAGAGAGGAAGATTAAACCAGCATCGCGTCATCGTTCCCTGTTTCTTGAGTATCCGTCGTCATCATCGTCGTTGACGACGCATTCAAGAGCTTCGCGTTGATCAGTCTAAGCGCCTCCAAGCTTCCGCCTTTCACGAAACAACTTCTCATCGCCTCTTGCGCTGCATCCACCGCATCTCTTCTCCTCTCATCGTTACTAGCCATCGCGTCGTTGCTACTCAGAAAAGCTCCAGTCTCCGCGATCCTCTCCGCTTGGTGCAACAACGGCTGTAACCTCTTCGCCGTCTCCACCACCGATCGACACGCCTTGGCGCCTTCCCACGCGTTCTCGTTCGTCTCTCTCAAAGCCACTTCCGGGATTTCCCCTAACTTCTTCGTCAATTCCCCGTGCATCTCGATTTCCTTCGACAACCCTTTCATCTCGGATTTACTCCTCATCGTCACCGCTCTCGATTTCGCGATTCGTCTTCTCAAGCTTTCCAAGCGTTCGTCCAACGCTTTCTCCTCCTCCACCGAACACTGCGGTAAATGTTCCACCGTGTGCATCGTTCTCTCGCTAAAATCGGACGGTAACTTCACAATCTCGTGCGGTACCGTAAAACATCTGCTCGACGCTCTCGAGCTGAACTGAGAAAAATGTTTCGAAATGTTCCGTTGCGCGTGTTGATACAGCGAGTCCAAGCCTTTTTGAATTCGCTCTTGCTGCTGGTGTTGGGGGTGATTCCCAGAATCCATCATTTGTGTTCGAATGCATTGTTCGAGCGTATCGAAGCCATCCGCGGCGTACACTTCCACCTGTACAAGCATAAAAAGAAGAGAGTGAGAGAAAGAAAGAGAGCGAGAGGTCAGTTTCTATAAAACTCGCGCGTTCGTATCCCGCGTTCGCAAAGCAACGCATCCATCGAATTCAAATTCCCGTAGGGGGAAAAGAAATAATTTCAAAAATCATCGTAAACTCTTACCGCGTTCAACACGTCGTCAAGAACGTCTCGCGACCGTAACTTTTCCTCTTTCACCTTCTCCGGGTTTAAGATGTCGTCTTTCGTGCGTCGAGGCCTGTGTGCGTCGTTTTCATCGTTCGCCGGTGGTGATTCCGTCGCGTTTATTTGCGCGTTTACGACCATTTTTGTGTCTTTTTGTGAAGAAAAAACGGCCTTTTTTGGATCATTTTTTCTCCCTTAAAGCGGCATTGAACATGCCAATAACGACGACGAAGAACAACATAAACAAGAGAAAAAGAAACGACTTTGAGAAAAACGAGGATGATTCAGACGATAAAGGCCAGTTCGACGTGTCGGTGTTACTCCCGGTGCACAACGCCTTGCCACATTTAACCTCGTGTTTACTGTGTTTATTCGCACAAGAGAAGGTACGATTGGAAATCATCATCGTGGATGATTCGAGCACGGATGGAAGTTTCGAAAGGATTGGTGTGTGTAAACGAGCGTACGAAACACTAAAAGAAGGAGAAGGCGGGGAGTGGAAATTGACGGAAGACGAGAAGGAGGAAAAAGAGGACGTCGGAAATGATTTCTACGCGAACAAGGTGGAGTGTAATTTGAGGGAAGAGTTTGCACACTTGGAGGAGGAGGAAAGAGGAAACGACGATACGTACGAGCGAATCGTGCGGAAATATTGCAAAGGAAAGAGGCATAAAATAATCCTTAGGAAGTTAGAAAGAAGCAAAGAGGTACGGTCTGGACAAGGGTTGGCGTTGAACCTGGCGTATAGTTTGTCCACGTGCGAGTACGTGGCGGAAATGGAAGCCGACGATATGAGGCCGCAGAGATGCTTTTACGAATTGTTGAACGCGTTGAAGTTGCGGGAGGATTTAGACGCGACGTTTAGCCAGATTTCGTTGATTGGCGATTTACCTTCGAGTAATGCGCCGCAAGAGGGATGGATTGGGATGGAACGGTTCAGAAGGTGGCAAAATTCATTGACGTGTGGTACTACGGAGATGGCGCCTGGGCGATACATAGAGATTCCCGCGATGCGAGCGAGCGGCTGTTATCGGAGATCATTTTTGGAGAAGAAAATGAATTTGAATAAAGAAGGGGAAGGGGGCATTAGAATATACGATGATTTGTGGAGAATAGGAGACGAAGTGGTCGATTTCGCCGTTTCAGAAGAGCAAAGAACGTGCAGTAGTTTGAAGAGAAATCCCAATCACTGGTGGCCGGTTGACGTTTCGTTCCTCCATCGCGCGTTTAATAGTGGCATGCGTTGCCATAAAGTAGAACGACCGATGTACTGGTGGCGACAATACGCGAAGCAATCGACGAAAGTACACGATAGGTGCAGCTTAGAGCGCTTGCGAGCGGCAAAAGTACACTACATGTTGAAGGAGGATGGACCGTTAGGCTTCGCCGCTTTGTTTACCGCCGACGGTGACACGGACGCAGAAGTTCGCGATGTCGACGCTCTCGCGAACTCTTCCGAACCGGACTCGTCGGCGGCGAAGATAAAAAATTCTCCTCGTGGCAGCAAAGAGCAAAAGAAATTAATCATCCGCGTATTCGGCAGAGGCGAAACGCTCAACGCCTACGTCGCCGACATCAACCGCGAAATCGAACTCATCCGCGCAAAAGAGAAAGAGGAACACTACGCGCGACACAAAAAGCCCCTCGATGCCACCGCCACCATAACCACCACCGACGAGGACGATGATACGTACCAACCAAAACTTCTTTACGTCGTCGAAAAGCGCGACGAAATGCCCGGCCTCCCCAAACGCAAGCGCTCGAAAGAAAACGGTCTGGACAAAAACACCAAACTTTGTCGCCTCTTCGCGTTTGGTATGCAGAAAGCGAGGGAGAAGATTCTTCGAGTCATGCGCGACGATTTTGATACGGGTGGTTTAGATTGGTTCGTCGCTTAAAATCATCCAACATTTATAGAGCGTTTCGCGTTTGAAAATGCCTTCTTTTCCTTCTCTTTTCAAAGGGGATTCACCTTTACTTTTCCTCAATTCTCCAAAGGAATAAAACGCATAAAACACTCGACACACGCTCTTTATTCATCGCGCAAAAACTGCTCGCTCTCTCTGCTGATCGACACCGCGGGCGCACCGACGATGATGTCTGGTAGTTCGTTCGACTGGTCTTCGCGCCAGTCTTTAATCCAAACCCTCTCTTCTCCCGCGCTTTTAGATGCGCTTTTCTCGAATCTGCGTCACGGGAAATTGGATGGAGGCGGAGGTGAATCTGATGAAAGTGTTCACTCTTCCGTCGTGAAAGGACAAAAAGCGGTCGCATTTTTACGCCCGTCGGGGTTACCAGACGCAACTTTATCCCGAGTTTGGCGAAATGGAACGAACGGGACGGGAGAAATTAGCGATCGAGACGGGTTGCGACGGGTGTTGACGCTCGTGAAAGAGGCGTTGGAGGAGGAGGAGAGGAGGAGGATGACTTCGAGCGGAGCGGCGGCGGACGGCGGATTGATGACGATGACGAGCGGCGGATTGACGCCGACGAGCGTTTCGAGCAACAGTATTCAAAGCAAACCGATGTCTGAGAAAGATAAGGTGAAGTACGAGAAGCATTTCTCGAGCTTAGACGTGAACAGATCCGGGATGGTGACCGCGGAGAACGCGGTGCAGTTTCTCGGGAAGGCGAGTTTACCGGAGAGAGAAATTCGGGAGATTGTTCGGAAACGGTCGAGAGGGGCGATGAGTTTGACTTGCGACGCGTTTTCGTTGGCGATGCACGACGTGTACGCGGTGATAAAGGCGAAAGGAAGTGGAGGACACGGAGTGACGCCGATGGTGAGCGGGAACAGCGGCGCGGGTGCGAACTCGACTCCGGGAAGCGTCATGAACGCCCAGTTCGCGAGTTTGAACACGCCACAGAATCAATACGACGTGTCGTTGGATACTTTTGTGACCGCGTCCAGGAATAATAATAACAACAACAATAGCATCAATAATACGACTTTGGCACGACTAGACACGCCAGACACGTATTCGAGACCTCCTTTAGATTTGGGATTCAGCATGGATAACGCGGCGGTGGCGACGCCGGCGGACCCGAGAGAGCAAGCCAAACTCGAGAAAGAGTTGAATCAATACGAGAGTAAAGTATCGCAAAGTGACCAGAGAAATCAACGAGCGAGAGATGCCATCGAGAGCACGCGAGCGAAAGTTGATAAAATGCGAGAAGCTGCGGAACGCGCGGAGAAGAACGCGCAAGAGGCCAAACGCGAGGCGCAAAGCGTCATCGAAGACGCCGAGAAGAAACGCTCGGAATACCGTACGCGAGCGATGACGGCAAAGGCTCGCGTGGAAGAGCAAATGCGAGAGAAAGAGAAGCAAATGCAGGTCGCGAATAGAGATTTGGAAAAGTTGCGTCAAAAAGTTGAACAAGCCGAGTCTGTTTCTGCGTTGCCGTTGAAATCGATGGAATCGAAGCTCCGCGCGCTGCAATTTGAAGTCACTCGAGTAAAGACAGCCGCAAAGAATAGGCAAGACGCGTTATCAGCCGAGCTCGTGAGAAAAGGCGCGGAAATTCGCGAGATGGAGCGCTTGAAGGCTGCTGCGATTCAAGATGCCGAAAATATCGAACGTCAATTTAAAGAAAAGCGAGAGCAAAGCGAACAAGCTTTAGAGCGAGGCAAGCAAGCGTTGGAAGCGGCGAAAAAATCAACCTTAAACGCGGAGAATCAACACTTTGAGCGCGTAGAGCGCGTTCGAGAACTACTCGTCGATGCAAAGAAAGAGTATGTGAAAGAGAAAGAAGCGCTCGTCGCGGCGAAGAAGAAGTTCGAAAGCGAACTGGCGAAACTCGAAGAGGAACGCGCCCAAGCTGCGCAAGAATTCGAGAGCCAACGCATCGTGACAAAAAAAGCTCGAGACGCGCACCGTTTGCAACTTCAAAACAAACGCATCATGTTAGAAGAAGCATCGGACGCGCTGAAGGAGGCGAAGAAACAACGAGATGTCATCGAGGCTGAGCATAAAGCTTCGCTCGCCACTGCGAATGAAAACTTTCAGCGAACCGAAACTCGATTGAACGCCGAGAAAGCAAAATTAAAACAAACCGAAGAAAAACACAAAGGCGTTTTGAAAGACATCGAGGAGAAGATTGAAAGCGCAGAATCGAGGACGGAAGATATAATTCGCCAGATTGAAAACGCCGATCGCGATTTAGAAAAGCGAAAGAACGAACTCGAGACGAGGTTAGAAGTCGCGACGGAAAGCTTGGAGAAGACGGAAGAGGAGTTACGCGGCACAAAGTTAAGAGTCGACGCGCAAAGAGAAGAGTTGGATTTGCGCGAACAGGCGTGCCAAGAGAAAGAAGCGGAGGCTGAAAATGCCGCCGAATCGTCGAAATCGTTGATCAAGTCAATGGAAGAAGACGTGAACGAGTTGCGGACGAAAATTGAAGCCGAGGAGAAGCGCGTCAACGAAGAAACCAGCGCGGTGCAGAGAGATTTAGAGGCGAAGCGTGCACACTTGGAATTGGAAACGACTAAACTAGAAGCTGCGCTCGATCGCGCGAGAGATGTCTTCCCGCGCGAAAGCGCCGCCGCTCAGCAAGCGTACGCTTTAGAAGCTATGATTGCGACGACGGAATCGGCGAGGGAAGAGGCTGAACGGTCGGCGGCGGAATCCGAGGCGCAATCGGAAAAGAACATGGCGAGGTTGATGGAGCTCGCAGAGATGGTTGGCAACGCAAACACGGAATTGAAGAGTTCGTCGAAGTTTACAGGAGGAGAAACGTTCAGTTTTACCACCGCTGCTGCCGAAGAAACGACGTCGACGAGTTCGTTTGAATTCGCGTCGGGCGCCTCGCCGTTCGCGGAATCGAAGGAGCTTAAATCGGACGCACCGGAGCCGTTCACGGGTGGCTTTGCCGAAGCCGAAGACGTTTTCTCGCCGCAAGTGAACTTGAAGAAATCGTCCTCCGCCAACGCATTCGCATTCGATGATGGCGGCACCGTGATGAACGACGCTGACTTTGGCGACGAGTTTGACGCGTTCGCGAAACCGAAAGCGACGGGAAGTTCCGAACAACCCTTATTTAGCGCACATTCTGCGCCAGCAGCTGTCGAAGATATCGACGGTGACGATCCATTCGACGTCGATTTCGGTACGAATAAAAACACCGCCACCGCCGCCGAGGACAATTTACGCAAAGAGGCAAAAGAAGACGACGCGTTCTTCAAAGATTTCGGCGACGACGCGTTTCCTCCGTCACAACAAATGGAACGCGAGAGTAGCAAAGAAAATGTCGAATGGTTCGAAGATGGCATGAATAATTCCATAGATCACGAGCAACAACAACACGATTTAGACGACGACGACGATGACGACGATGGCATATTTGGTCGGCCAATTGCGGCGAACGATGGAGGAAGAATGCCTCCGGAAGACGATCTCGCGTTTGAAGAGGAAGATTTCTTCGCGCCGATTGCCCAGAAACCTGTTCAATCGTTCGAAGATTTCAACGACACGATTGGCGATCGAGGTGAACAGCAAACGAATAATGGATTTGAGGATACCAACGACACCGACGATGCGTTCAAACAACCAGGACAGCTCGGCCGGAATAAGTTTGACGACGACGACGATGCGTTCAACGACGAGTTCTCCGGCGATTTCAATTCTCGAGAAGATAACAACGGAGCGAACAATAACAACATGAACGACGACGGATTTTCGGACGATTTTGGTGATTTTGAATCGTCCAGGCAAAGCGTCGAAGCTGCTGGCTCGTTTACGAACAAAGCATTGAAAACGAGTAACGTCGATACCACGTTCGACGACGACGCCACGGATGAGGACGATGAACCGTCGTCGCCGAATCGCCAACAACAAAGTTCTGTCGCTGTTCCGGAGATTACCGAAGACGTCGGCGATAAAGAAAACGAACTTCCACTCTACATCAGTCGCGACGATCTCGAACGTTCTAAAAACGCGTGGTATACGCTCAGGAAATCATTGAACGATCCGAACGCGCTCGGCGTTACGGGCGCGCAAGTCGCCGCCATGGCGACGAAAACTGGTTTGCCGAACGAGAAGCTGGCGGGTATGTGGAACGCGAGTTGCACGTCCGACGGATCCAGTTTGGGTTTGGGTGATTTCTGCGTGTTTATGCACTTGTTAAAGCACGCGCTGAACGGTGGGAGTATGCCAGACTTTCGCATCGAAGGGTCGTTTCGCGAGGAAATGTTAGGCGCGGATATCGTCAACGAAGAAGCGAGAGTGACGAACGAAGCGAAAGGCTCGTTTTTGAAAGACGAAGAGAGCGAAACAGAAAAGTCAGCGAAAGAGCAGCAACAGCAAAAACAACAACAACAACAACAACAACAACAATCTATGCCACCGCCCGTGAACATCGCCACGCCGCCACACGCGCAAAGTCAACAACAACAACAACAACAACAACAGCAAGCTTCCCCGACGCGTCGTTCGGCAGGCGGGCAGCATTCGCCGACGCGTCGCGGCTCGGACGCGCTTCCGATTGAAGGTCAGTCGCAACGCTTAAAAGTCTTCATCGATTCCGTCGCAAACGTCAAAGATGCCTCAAAAATGCAACAGGTGCACTGTAAAGTTTCTTTAGTCGACACGAACGGTCAAGAACTGGAACAACCGCAAAACACGGCGGTTGGCGCTCGACCCGGGAACGACGCCAACTCGCTCACGTTACAAAACGCGGTCACCTTATCCTCCGCGCCGGCGACTTGGCCCGCCGGTTCTGCCGTTTTAATCGAACTGAGACATTTCAAAAAGAAAGAAAATAAAGTCTCCACGCGCTGTTGGAGTTTCATGGAAAAAGAATCCGTCAGACCGGGTTTGTTCGGTTTGCCGTTGGCGAAAAAACCAGCGGATCCTCTCCGCCAACGCGTCGCGTTGTTCAACAAAGGCACGCCCGATTTGAAGTTGCGCTTTAGCTTCGTTTAAGTACGTAGAAAAAAATTGAATAAATATGTATATATATATATAACACTCGTACTTATACACTAACAACTGTACGAGTGCGTGTACGTGTAAAACCTGAAAGAGAGCAAAACGTCTTCGTACGTAAACCTTCACTCTTTTCGCATCTCACATGTTTTCCTGTTCTTCTTTGAATGAAAAATTTCCGTTTTTTCAATTTTTTCATTTTTTTTTCAATTGGCTGTCGAAGAACATTTACGTCACTTTGTAGAGATCAAATTTCTCACATTTTAACACCAAGATTTAAGACAACTTTTGCTGTTCTTTCAACGTCGTCGCTTTCGTCTTCTCGTTTTCTTTAACGGAAAGAGAAAGAGAGAGAGAGAGAGTGTGTGCGCATTCGTTGGTGCGCAGCGTTTGTTTTGAGCGCTTTCGTTTTCGTTTAAACGGGCTTTAATCTCAGATCTGAAATTTCCGATCAAATCTCGCTCTTCTTAGGTTAAGAATGACAACGAGCTCGAAGAAGATGAAGGAGGACAAGCGTCCGTCGCAATGGCGCGAGATCTTATCCGCCGGGGTGGACGGGTGGTCCTCGTTCAGCGACACGTGTTCGGACGAACCGAACGAGAAAGATCGAGGGAATAACAACATCACGACGAGCAAGAGCGGTTTGGAAGTCCAGCAGCAACAACATCAACAAACGAATCATCATCATCATCATCAAAAAGAGAAATCGTACCCGTCGTTGGACGTGCACTGGAAGCAAGAACGAAGGGACATCGAGTGGCAGTGTTTATGGCTCGAGTTACGTCTGAAAGAGTTGCAATCGCACAAGAATAGGTACGAGAAAAAGTTGAAATTGTTGGATGAAAATGCGGCTGCTGGAGGAGACAAGGAAAGAACGAGCAAACCGAAATCGAAAAACGGGAAGCTGGCAAAGATGGTGGTGTTTAACGAACATCCGCTTTTTGATCCAATTCGAAGACGACGGGAGAAGATTTTGAAGAAAAGGAAATTGATGACGAGTGATGAGGACGACGACAAGGAAAAGGACGGCGAGGACGCGAAGATGGCGACGGAGGTACCGGACGAGGACGGGAAATCGAACAAGAAGGCGAAGACCGACGACGACACGTCGAAAGAACACAAAGGGAATAAGTCCGGGTCGGGTGGTGATTCGGACGTCTCCAACACCGTCATGCACGAAAAATGCGAGGATTTGAAAAAGCGCTGTTTAGGTTTGATGCAACGATTAGGGCAACCGCCGCCGATTTTTACCTCGAATCAAGGCTCCGGCGGGGGCGCGAAAGGAGGGAAAGGTGGTGGCGGTGGCGGTGGTAGCGGCCGCGGAAATAGAAATGGAAGGAATAGAAACAGGAACTATCCGCACGGCGGTGGTAGTGGTGGTAACGCCGGTGGAGCTGGTTCAGGAAAAGACGGAAACAACGACACCAATAAAGCCGAAGCTGGAAACAACAACAACAACACTAGAAAACACATGTCGCGAAAGACGGACGAGTACGATATTAACAACGTCGTCGGTGATATCGTTGGTGCGAAATACGTCGAGCGCGCGTTGCACGAAGACATCAACACGCCTTCGGTACGAGTCGTGACGACGTTTACCATGTCTGTAGAAGAATTGAGAAGACTGAATAACATGGACGCGGCGGCGACCGCGGACGCGAAAAACAAAGACGGCGACGACTCCTCGGATGAAGACATCTCGGACGAAGCGTTCGCTACTCGACACGCCAAGTACGAAGTCATGGAACGAAATGCGCGCATGCCTCTCGAACTGTTGAAGAAAGCCGAAAGAGAAAAGAACGGCGGTAAATCGCCGAGAGGACGAAAAGCAAACAAACCGTCTTCAGTCTCGAAATCCAACTCTGGAAACGAGGACGAGAAACGAGCGGTGAAAAGATCGGTCGATTTAAACGCCATCCACGCCTCCGCGCCGGTCGTTTTATCCAAAAAAGGCGGGGACGCACCGCGTGCCTCCGAATCGAATTCCGACTCTCCCAGCGACGGCAGCGCCGAGCTGAACGAAGACGTGGTCAGAGAAATTTTACGAGCGTCGTGAGAGAAAGAGAGAGAGAGAAGAGAGAACCTACCTACACGTATAGCTATAAAACACATATATAATAATAAATAAAAAGAAAGTACTAGTATGTAACATTGTGTAGATGATTCTTCGCGTAAACAGCGGAGCGTTTCACCAACCGACCATACCATCGTCAAAGCGAAGAATATCTCGTCACTTTTACTCCTCACAAAACAAAAGGAAAAAATGCGAACGTGTTGTCTCCCGTCGTGTACGTCCTCCTCCTCCTCTTCACCTCTGGTCTCGTCTTCTCCCGCGTCTCGTCGTGTACGTCTTCGTAAAGTCCACCTTTTCGCGGCGAATGAAAACGAAGAGCGAGAACGAGAACTCGACGAGAAAACTCGGGAAGCTTTGCGTCTTCCGTCGAAATCCTCCCAAGACGACGAGGAGGCTCCTTCTCAAAAGGGAAATGAACGCTTCGGAAACGTAGACGGCGGGAAATACGGCCTGGGAAACCGAGTGGATAAAGCGTTGGATGCGACGACGGACGAGTTACAGTTTAAAATAGGCGCGATTGTCTGCGTGACCTTGCCCGTGTTGCTTTTGATTTTCGGGCCAAGACCTCCGAGCGAGTATTAAGAGAGAGAGATGTTGTACGCGTGTATTCTAGTAGATGTTATGTAGTGTATATGAGTTATAAATGATGCCTTCGTCTGAAAGGGGAGTCGCTGAGATTCATAGCTCGGGAAAGTCTCGCCATGCGCTCGTCGTCGTACATGCGTCGAGATTCTTCGGCGCTGCGGGAGTAATGTAGAGACTGCCGCTCTGGCGCTCGATGTTGCACGACGGGTTGTCTCGTTTGCGGGACTCGAATAGGGGTGAGCATTGCAAAGCGAGAGGTGGTTGGGTCGATGGTATTGCTAAAGGATGATGATTGTTCTTTCGGGTGTTGTCGTTGTAAGCCGACGTACTTCTCCTCGACGTGCTTGCGCGTGTTTGGCGTCGGCACCCAGTGTTGCTTATCGTCGTCGAAACATTCGGACGAAGTTGGTTCATCTTTTTCTTCTGCCTCGGCTTTGACTTCTTCGTCGATACTGGTTTGCGTGGCCATCTCTCTCGCGTCGTATGCGGCAGACCATTCGAATCCAATCGTCGGCGATGGCTCTTTCGGAGTGAGCGTCTCTTGTTGTTGTTGCTGTTGTTGTTGTTGCTTCTCGCGTTCTTCGATTTCTTTTTGGAAGGCAAAAATGGCGTTTTGATGCACTTGATACTTTCGCTTCATCGCGCTCAAAGGCGTTCCAACGGATGGCGGAGCTTGCGGTGCTTTTATATTCACCTGTGCACTCGCATTTACCATCTCTTTAGGTGTTTTCATCGTTTCCGGCGTAAATTGCAACTGAATCGGTTGCGCCACTGGAATCGCCTTCGTGTTCGTCCCGACCGATTTCGCCGTCGTCTGTTTCAACCGAATCGCCTCCAAATCTTTCTCCAGAGCCACTCCTTTCGTCGCTTTGCCGAGTAACGTGCTCACGACCACATTTAACTCCTCGTTCTTTCTCTCGAACTCTTTTAACTTCTTCTCCATGTCCAAAGTTTCCAACTCTGCTCTCGAGGCGTCCCTCTTCGCCAACGCTTGCCATTCCTGCGCATTCATTTCTAAACTTTTAATCTTGATGTCTTTCTCTTTAACCAAGCTTTCCAACTGTCGAATGCGTTCCGTAAACGTTTCGAAGCCCTTCTGATTTGTAACTTTCAAGTGCACCAACTCCTCCTCTTTCTCTTTCAACTGTTTACTCACCTTCTCTTCAATCTGTCGTTCCAACGCCTGCGCAAACTCAACGCTCTCTTTGCTATTGTTTCTCGACAATTCTAACTCCGCATCTTTCATGTTGTTCAAAGCTTCCGTCACGCACTCAAACTCTCTCTCTTTCTTTACCAGATCATCGAGAAGCTTCTCTTCTCTTCTCGTCGTCGTCGTCGTATCCTTCTCTTTAACAACAGCTGTCGCCGTCGCGTTTGAACTTTTCGCTCGCGAAGCAGCCATCATCGAGCGAGTGCCAAAGACATCCACATCTGCCTTCTTCTCCTTAGTAACTTCTTTCGTCTGCGTCGATGCCATTTTCACCTCTCTCAGTCTCGTCGGTGTATTCGTGGTCGATGATGATGTTACATTCTTCTCCGCTCGCTCGCTCCGCCACTGGTTCACGTTGGCACTCATCGATACCCGAATCTCTTTCGATGCAGATCGCAAAGGCGAATTCGTGCTGTCTCTCAGCGGCGACTTCGGTAAATCTCGAGTGTTGTTCATAACCATTGGAGATGATGATTTCACACTCTTCGTCTCTTTAGTGGCGTTCTCTGCGTCGTCGTGATGACTTCTCCCATTTCCTCGACGCATTTCCCCAGCAGACGGAAACCCGAATTTCTCGCGCATATCTTTCGCCAACTCTCGCGTTCGAGGCGTGAGGTCAGACGATCGATTCCTCCGCGACGGGGAATGGGTGGTGTTTGCAAACAACATGTGGATGTTTTGATGATGACAACAAGACGAATGGGAAAGGAAATGTGCTTGAGCAAAGTGAGTACTAAAGTGAGGAATTTGTGTTATTATTCCCCCTTTTGGTCTTTAAAAATTCAAGCGAAAACGCCTTTTACAGCCGCTGCCGCTCTCCCATCGATCGGAACAGAACAGAAAGAGATTTATTACGAACGATGATGATTTGGATGAACAAAAATATACAATAGTACTACACACACTTTTTTAACTACCGGTACACGCGTATATATGATGCGAATCTTTTAATTACCGTTACCGCTACCGGTTTTCACGGAACACTTTTGAATCTCCGCGCGGATACTTTCGTGCAGTTTCTTACCCATACTCGCGTCGCCTCCGAACATGTTACTCAACGCCGCCGGTTGCATGCGAACGAGTTCTCTTCCTGCGATAGTTGTTGGAACTTTTGCGTGCTTGAACGCGCCGTTTTTGGTCGTTTGAATCCATCTTTCGAGTTCATCGCGTTTCCATTTCACCGGCGGTATGCGTCTCGCGACATCTTTTTTCACGACGGTTTTCTCGCCGGTGAGTTTTGAAACTTCAATTTCGAGCGTTCTTTCCACGTCCTCTCTCGACTCTTTGTAACAACTACTCTTGGTAGAATTACTGTTCGTGTCGATTTCGCAACTATCGCCACCGATTTGAACGATGGTTTTCAACGTCATCGCCGTGTGTTCGGTATCGATGGATGCAGGCGACACGGTACCGATAACCGCCATCTTCGCCACGTCGCTCACGAAACACTCCGCCAAGACTTTCGTCAGTGGACTATTTCTATACGGAACGTGGATAGAAGATGGGTCTTTCGCGTCTGCGCGCAACTTTCGAAACCGAGCGCACTCTTTCAGCGCGTATAACGACGCGTTGATAGCAGCAGTCTCCTCGCGTTGTTTGGCATCGTGATGCACGTTGTCCTCTTTCCGTTCGCTTCCGGCACAGTCCACGAGTGTTAAGCGCCTTTCTGATGTCAATATTGATGATGACGACGACGGAACTTTATACACCGTCAGACGTAACACCGCGTGCGACCGAGACGATTGCGCGTTGCACTGCGTCGCCGATACCGTTCGCCTCGAAACGCCCTCCTTGACGCAAATTTCAACATCTTTCGCGGAAAAGCACGCCACAGATGTCGCGTTAATTAACTCTACTTCCATGTTTGCTTGCTTATCTTTACTATTGCATTTTGCCATTCTATTCGTTTCGAAAATTTCTTTCAAAACGACTTCGTTCCTTTCCGCGCCGAGAAGATCGAAGCATTTCTTGCCTTGAATTTCAAAATATTGCACGCATACTTTCTCAACGCCATTCCCGGATGAGAAGAGACTTTTGAATGCATTCAATTCAATGTTCGACATCGTGTGCGTCTTTCCAGATCCAGTCTGGCCGAACATAAACAACGCCGCCGATCCTCCGTCTTTTTCGATGACATTTTCAACCAACGGTTTCACCGCCGTCTCGTACACTTCAATCTCCTCCACGTCTTCATCGAACGCTTGGCCATGTAGCGAAAACGTCCCGTGTTTCACAAACATTCGCTTCAAGTCCGCGTGCATTTGACAGTTGTGCACGACGATTTCGTTCGATTTAGACGCGCTAACTGTGACGACATCAAACTCGCCCTTGCTCGTTTCGCGTTCAAACATAGGCCGTTTCCGAGCGTAGACGCTAATCATTTTAGTGTTGTCAGAACTGATACTCATCGCATCGAACGTCTCATCTTTTGCATTCTTCATGCGCCATCTCTGCACGGCCGCTTTGAATTGCTTCGCGTGTATTCGTCTCGATTCTCTCTTATCGAACATTTGACGAAGCGATTTCTCTTCCTCCTTTTCCTTCTCCTCGGTCTCGGCGCCGCTACTAGGGGTGTCGGTCAAAATTTTCATCTTCTTCTTCTTCTTCACGAGTGTTGCGCTATTGCTACTTCCCGGTGTCCTCGTTGCTACTCTATTGACACCGGGTGTCGATTTATTACTCTGCGACGCTAAAAACGTCGGAGGTCGAAGCGATTTGATCTCTCCCGTCTTTGCGTTTACCATCGCGTTCTTAACTTTTGGCGCCAAGGATGGAGAAGACGCGGACGGAGGAGTCGATTTCTTCGTCTTCAGCAACAAGCTCGAAGACCCCGAAAAGGCCGGTTTCTTGGTCGGTGGCTTGGAAAGCATCAACGGGGACCGCCGCGAGGATTTATTCACCCCTTCGCCACCCGCGCCGCTCGAAGAACTGAAAGGACTCTTACTTTTCGTCTCCCGTCTTCGCTCGCTCGCGATGTTCAACGTCTTCGTCTTCTTCCTCACCAACTCCTCCTCTTTTTCTTCACCAACCATCGACTCGCTCCTCACTTTGTTGTCATTACGGACGACGCTACTCTTTTCCACGATCGAAATTCTTTTCTGCACTACCGGCAAACTTTCCTTCGCGTCGTAAAAGACATCGTTCGGCGACTTTGGCGACGCCGCCGTCGCATCCATCCGTCCCCGCTGTTGCTCTCTAACCTGCATCGCGTACCTCCCCAATTCCACATTTTGCGTCCTCGGACTCCACATCGCCGCCTCTCTCGCCATCTTTTCTCTCTCTTCAACTCTCCTTTGCTCTTTCTCTCGTTCTCGTTCCTCTCGTTCCTGTTTTTTTTGTTGCAAAAATGCCTCTCGTTTCTTCGTCAAATCGAGCGCTTTTCGCCTTTCGTTTTGCTCTCGAACTTTCTTCTCTTGCGCAGATTTCCTCTCTTGATTCATTCGCTCGAAACGGATGGTTTCTGCTTTCTGTCGCATGCGTTGGCGCTTTAACGCGTACTCTTTTGCCGCGAGCGATGCCTGTGGTGTGATAATAATAGCAATAAGAGATTGATTCGTGAGATATAACACACATCTCACAGCGGATGTGACATCCCCTGAGGGGAAATTTCAAAATCACGGAGAGGGGGAAAAGAGAGATCGAATGGAAAACACATCTTAAAAGTGATGAATACCTTCTCAGCCGCACTGATAGTCGCAGTGTTAGTCGTAGTAGTAGCAGTATTCTTTAAAGTCATCTTTAAAGTAGCAAAAGTGGTGGTTGTTTTCGTCGTCGTCTGTTGATCATCATCAGCATCCTCCTCGCGAGGACTGGTGAGGAGGATGGCATTGCTTTCCCGAAGCGTGGTTTTGGACATTTTTTTTTTGTGAAGCAAAACGAAAAGGGCGAAACTTTACAACAAGAGTACGACGACCAAAGAAGAAAAGAAATGCACCGAAGAAGACGGCAAATCGACCTCGTGCTCTCTAAACTTTTGGCATCCTCCTCTTCGTCGTCGAGCGTTCGTCTTCCTCGCCGCCACTTTTGGGCGGCCGCCGCAGCGGAGCTCGGTGGTAGTCATGGAGGAAAAAAAGGAAAAGGAACAACGTTTTTGTCAAAGTCGTTATCCACTTCATCCAATCCGCAAAAGCAGCGCGCGGCAGGAGCAGCACAAGACGACATCCAATCGACGCTTCGAAGAGTCAATCGAAGGATATCTCTAGGCGTGGACTCCGTGACGTCCGGTGAAGTCGCAAAAGCGAACGCGAAGTGGGTAGATAAAGAAGAAGAAGGAAAAGGTGAGAATTTGCTTGGGAAACGACCCCCAATAGCAGCAGCAGGAACAGCAGGAGCAGCGGTAGCGGAAGACTTTGACGACGACTCTGTCGTAGTTCGCGCGAACAACGCGACGACGACGATGATTTTCCTCCACGGATTCGGGGACACCGCGCCGCAGTGGGAAGCGTTCGCGAGGACGCTCGTGCGCGGGATGGAAGAGTACGTGGATGTGGTTTTACCGTCCGCGCCGAAGAGGTATTACGCGACGAACGCAAACGAGGAAGAGGATGAGGAAGAGACATCGTCATCCGGTGGTAACGGTAAAAAGACGCAAGGCAGTGGAGGCGAATTATTCAGCGGCCGAGCGTGGTTTGCGCCGAGGTTGCTACCGAGTCGAACGGATTACGAGAGCATATTAGCGGAATATGAAGACTTGTTGGACGAGAACCAAGCGGAGTTGGAGAAACGGTCGTTCTCGTGCGACGGGATGAGAGACTCGTTCGAAAGATTGAAACGGTTAGTCGAGAACGAATACCCGCGGGAGGTTATTTTGAGCGGGTTTTCGCAAGGTGCGGCGATGGCGGTATCGTTGATGTGTTCTGGGGATCAAAAGCCGAAAAATTTAGTCGGATGCTTGAGCTTTAGAGGGTACTTGCCGAGGAAACCAGACGAGATGAAAGTGGGAAACGAGACGACGTCGAGGACGAGCGAGGAGAGTGACGATACGACTGGCGTGAACAACAAGAATGTTTTGCTCATGCTCGCGGGCGAATCAGATCCGTTAGTCCCAGTTCGATGGACAAAAGAGGCGAAAGTAAAAGCAGAGTCGCTCGGATTGGACGTCCAGGCGTTTTTCAGCGAAGGGTACGGGCACAACGTGACCAGCGATGATATATACAGAGCGCGTTCGTGGTTACGTTCGAGAGTTGTTTTATAGTTAGACAGCGCCAGCGGCAACATTTTGTATTTTTATTCAATGTACCACCACGCATATGCATCACATGAACTTTGGTTTCTTCCTTTTCAACTTGTTTCTAATGGCTTCTAAGTCTACCCCGCTATCTGTGTTGTTACCCTTCGTTTCTTCGTCTTCAATCTTTCTGCTATTTGTTGTTGTCTTATTCGTCTCGAGGTCGCGGTATAATCGGTCAATCTTGTCTAATCCATCTTCATTCGCCGATGGTGGCAAACGCGCGCCCGGAAAACGCAACGCTCTCGGGCCTTCACCGCCGTACACATCGGAGAAATCCTCCTCCTCGGCTTGTTTTGCTGCCGCTGCGGCGGCTCCGGTGCCGTAATGAATTCCAGTCACCGTCACAAACCCACCCGCTAAATCCTCATTCCCTTCCGCTATCAACTCCTCGACTCGTCTCTCCACTTCCCTCTTCAAAATCGAGTTCCGTAACTTCTGGTCGCTAAATACGCGCGTCAATTCTTTGATATCTTCTGTGCACCTTTCACACGCGTCTCCTAAGCTCTCATCAACCTCTTTCGTCTTCATCAATCGCATCTGCACCATCTTGCTCTCCAACAACACCGCGTTCCCGCTCGTCGCCGGATGCCCTCTCCATTCGCACTTCCCCGTCAAATCATCCACGGGTGCTTTCGGAAGCTTAAAAATCGTAAAGAACATCTTCTTTTTGCATTGTTCGAGCATTCTCTCGACTTCTTCTCGCGTAAACGGTTCGATGTGTTTCGTCAACTGCTTCTCGATCTTTCCGTGTTGGTGTCGTTCTCCGACCCCTACTCCCCCGCTTTGCTTCTCCAACAGACTCTCCCGTAACTTTCGTTGTCCATCAGAAGTGCTCACGTTCTCCGTCCTCGCTTTCATCGCGAGCTTGGCTTGTTCGATGGCTTCTTTCGCGCTCGTGGTTTTAAGCTTTTCAGGCTCTCGTTTCTTCACGTTCTCCTCCTCCTCTGATGATAAACTCTTCCTGGCCAGCTCGAGCCGCTCGGCGTCCACAACCATCGCCCCGATATCCTCGCACAAACCTCGCAAGTCTCGCTCGTATTTCAACGCGTCCAAAGAGTCGATGCCGAATTCAACCAGGTTTTGAAATAAGTGCGATAAATTATGCGAGCTCAGGAAGGTTTGGAGTACGTCTCGTTCGTTCGTCATCTTATTCACAGAGACGAGAGAGACGACGAAAGTATGAAGCGAATTCTTCATTTTCCAATTCCAATTGCAAACCGCAGAATACGAGAATCAAGTCTCTCTCCCTTTCTGCTTTTATAACCCGCAAAAGGAAGATCCCTCTCTCTGTGTGCTCTGTTACGCGCGCAGAGACAGACAGGTGCTTTACTCGATCATCCGCGCGGCATTTAGGCGCGAAAGAGATCATTCACAAAAGGAGGTTTAGATACACATTTCCCCTAAAAGTAGGGAAACGGAATCGTACGAACCGCGCGCTTACGCGAGAGCATGAGCGCGTCTTCTCCTCCTCCTGGCAGTGATAACGATGATACGAAAGTAGAGGGTTCGTCGTTTTTTCTCGAGGACGGCGATGATGATGCGGACCAATCGATGCAGAAGCAGACGCGTGAGGTACGGTGACCTTTTCCCTTAAAGTATTACCCCTTAGTTTTACCACCAACAGGATCCAGACTTGGCGCTCGCGAGAGTGTTGCAAGAACAAGAGCGAGCGTATTTCGCGTTACAATTCAACACGGAGAATACGAATAACAACAACAACACGAATAATAATAGTATGGAGGATGGGAATACGAATTCAAAGAGCAGCACGCGAGCGGTCTCGCCGTCGTCGAGAGACGAGGGGTCGCCGCTCGGGACGAATACGTTTCGGAGAGGGAGACGAGGACGAGGGGGGCGCGAGAGAACGGGAGTAGAAGAAACAGAGGAAGAGGAAACGAGGACGAGCGAAGAGGAAGAAGAAGAAGAGGAGGAAGAAGAAATGGACCCTTCGGAAGCGTTGGCGAGGAAGCTCATGGAGGAGGAGGAGAGATTGCACAGGGAGAGGATGTTGGCGTACGCCGGGGTTTCTCTGAATACCGCCGAAACGACGCAAGATCACGTGATGGTTGAAGGCGAAGATATTCCGCCAGAAGACGACGATGTGGCGGATCCGGATGATATGACGTATGAAGAGTTGTTGCAGCTAGGAGAGTGCGTCGGGAGACAAGCGACGGGCATGTCCGGGTCGCAGATTAAGCAGTTTTGCACGCTGAAGGAGTTCACTCGGTCTGGCGCGAGCGGCGCGAAGAGGAAGGGAGGTGACGAGGAGGAAGAGGAAGATTGTTGTTCGGTGTGTCGATGTGAATTCGAGGAAGGCGAGATGATGTTAGAGCTGAAGTGTAAACACGGATTTCACGAGGAGTGTTTGCGGCCGTGGTTGAAGGAGTATAAAACGTGTCCGCTCTGTAAGACGGATTGCATGTAAAATTTGAGAGAAGCGAGAGAGTTGAGTTCCGAGAACGCACCATCATTTATTTAGCATTACATCTATTGTGTTTCAATCAATCAAAGCTCGATACAGAAATGTTCGACGCGCCTTTCGGGTCCCAGACCATGGCCGTTAATCCTGGTTTCACTTCCGCTTTTTTCTGCGGTAAGACGCCGTCAATACGTACGATTTCGAAATCTCTCTTCTTGAGTTCGTCCAAGGCGTCGGCGAGCACGCGGGCGCTTTTGCCAACCATTTGCGCACGAACTTTCAATCCTTTCTCGTTTTCCAAAGTGACGAAAAGCATTTCGAACGTTCTATTCGTTTTGGGATTTGTTTTACTCGTCACGCCAGTTTTCGGTTCGCGAGAGCACAGTTTACCGACTATCGTAAAAGGGTGCGCATCGTCAACACGCGAAGCGATGGTGGCAAAATCGGCTCGAGTCGAAGAGTATAGGACGTTTCGATCGCAGCGTTCGAACCACGGAACACTATCCTTCAGTTCGACTTTCTCTTCGATAATCTCGATTGGTTCCGCTTTGATTTTCTTGTTGTACGGATCGACGTTCTCTGCGTTTTCGTCGTCGCCTTGATGATGAAATGGTCGCTTCCTTTCTTCATCAACATCCTCTTCTTTTTCGTCGTCATTTTGTTTAATCATGCCTTCAATAGCGTACCGTAATTCATGCAAAGGACCGTCCATGTGTCTCTTGTTGAGCGCGTCGCCGTATTTAAACGCCCCTTCGATCACTGGAACCACTTTCGAGGCGATTTCCATCGCGCAAAACTTTGAAATTTTCGAAAATCGAGTGAGGAAACTCATGGCGCAGATCCACGGGTACGGGACACGCTCTTCTTCGAGACCGTTTTCTTTCAACACGTGCACGTGATCGGGTGGTTTGCGAAACGATCTGGACGCCTCTTCTAATACGCGATAGGAATGCGCGTAATTGCATGAAATCGACTCGAGCATTTTTTGTCGAATGTCCATCGCGTGCGCCTTGGTCATCGGCGTTGCCACGACGTCCCGCGCTCGGCTTTGCGAAAAGTCTTTGCATCCCCCCAAACATGCCGCGATCTCCCCGGCGCACGCTTTCATGCACGCTTTAGTGAAACATTTCACCCAAACTGGGGCGTTCTGGTAGTCACTTTTCGTTTTGAAGTGTAACGGTGCCTTTTCATTTTCAAACAACAAAATCAGCGCGTTGAGACACATGGAACGAATTTTCGCATCCGCGACGGCAATCGGCGGCGGCGCGGCGCCTCGACCAATTGCACAGACCGGCGGTAAAATCGCCTCGAGAAAATTCACACACATTTGCCCTAGTAACGACGAATCTTCGCTCGCCGCGAAGAGGAAATTGGTGTCGTCGAATTGATCCTCTGAATTCGACGAGCGTTCCATAGCAGTTTCAAACGCCAACACCCAATTCTCGCACGCGATGTTTGCAGACGGGACTGTTGCTAAATTTCGCGCAGATCCCACGCAATTTCCTAAGACACCTAATAACACAGCTGAACGCATGCATTCTCTACTCTTCCGAATGTCGACGTTGTTGTCGACGATGTACGAGGCGTCGTACAGAGAAGCAAAGAAGCCGCGCGAAAATTTTCGACCCGTCGCTTTCTTCGCGTGTTTCCGTTCGACACACGCGTAACAGAGCTGTTTTAACAGGCTACAGCACGCGATGTTGTCCAAAGAGAAGAAGATGGCTAGGGATTTCGCACTGTTGATTAAGCCTTCGAGAATGGTATCAACTTGTAACGCATCTGATTCCTCGAATAAGATGGACGTGAACGTATCGAGCGCCATTCGCAACGCTTGGACGCGCGGCTCCACGCCGAAGAGTTTCAAGTCGGTGTTTCTCGAGTAAGCGGCAGCCATGACAGCTTTAAAGCCAATTCGAAACGATCTAGATTTATTCGCACTTGCACGTCCCGAACATTCTTGCACGCGTTTGTCGAATACTTCTTGTAAAGCGTTGATGGCAGCCACCGTGGCGACCGGATTGCCGCCAACTTCGCAACATCGAACTAAGGATTCAATAACCCACGAACTTCGCTTAAGAACACCCGCAGTATTTCGAGCGTCCATGGCTTCGCTCTTCAGCATCGTCGACGACGAAAAGGCATCAAACAATCGCGGGTGTCTCGCGCACGCTCGCGCCAATCTCGCTCGCGCTCGGTGTAATCCGTTGGCCCGCAGGAGCGCGTTTTGCTGACGTCGTTCACCCTTCTCGGAAGCGGCAACGTCCATGGCACACAACGCCCACAACTTCAACAACGGTGCACCGATACCTCCGCGTAAAACCGGAGTTGAATCGACCAGTCTCGCGTATAAACGAAACGCTTTCGCGCGTTTTCTTGGATTGGCTAGTTTCCAGAAATCTTTCGGCGCGAACGGGTGCGAAATCGCGAGCTCGGCTTTACCCCACGGCCACACGCCGGATTTGACGAGTAAATTGAGCGTTCTGGCCGCCGTTTCCGTAGCCGCGCGATTTACCGCGGACGAATAGCCACCGCTCTTGTCGTGCATGGTTTCAATATTTTCGTAATCGTCTTCGTTCTCTCGCAACAAATCAGCAATATGAGGCCAGCAAAATCTCGCCGACGCATCGGCGACGACTTTGTTCTCCTCTGAACGACTTTCAAGCCAATCGCGCTCGCCTCGCGAGACACACACAGAGATCAATCCTAAAGCACACTTGCGAATTTTCGGTCGAAAAGGAAGCTTTGGCGAGACAAACATACCGATGGTATTTGAAAGCATCTTGGAGCGCAAGAACGCGCCGTGCGAGGGCGTAAACGCTAACCCTTTGGCGACGACGCGTAACACGGATAGCGCGGCTAGAAGAAGAATGTGCGTAGACTCAGTCGTTTCGATGAGTATTGTCGCCGTCGCCACGGCGATGTCTGTCGCGCGCTTTTGTAAGTGAATGGTTTCGTCCGCAACGGGCGGCGGCGGTTGCGTGGCAACGGCTGGATCGTCGTCGTTTTCCTGCGACGAATCCGACAAACCGACAATGACAGATTCGTTTCGACGCGCCCTTTCCACTTCATATTCCTTCATGATTCGCAAATTTGCATCGTCTATGCGCTTTTGACACCCTTCGCTTACTGCTGGCGCAATCAAATCGCTATCTTCCATTAACGACGGATTGAGCAGTTTACGGCTCGCTATCCAGTTTTCGCGCTCTTTCGCCAACGCGAACTCGTTGCTACACAAAGAAACGAGACGCAAGCAACTCTCCAAAGCGTAATTCGCGCGCTCTCTCATGAATTCTCTCGTTGTCTTTTCGCATCGGACGGCATTCCCATCGCCGTCGGTGATAACTTCCCCGTCGTCGAATGTACCACCGTTTTCCTCCTCCTCGTTCACTTTGAAAACGTCTAAATCTTTGCCCGACCAGTAACGCTCGATCAATCTCAAAGACGCGCGTAAGCACGTCGCGCGTTGTGACACGTCAAACACTCGAAATTTCACATCATCGTTGATCAAATCGGTAATTTTCTTACGAACGCGTAACGAGGACAGTTTCTTGTGCTTTAAATACGGCGCGTATTTATTCGCGCGAAGACACAAAGCGTAAAACGCGCGCAATTCGGACTCCTCGCTCGCGAATAATAAAGCTTCCGCGCGCTCTAAGGAATCGAAAATCTTCTCGTTGAACAACTCAAACGACGCGTCTTCGATGTTCCGTTTTTGAAACGTTTCGTTTGAAGGCGAGGTTAACTCGATAAACTCGCGTAAAATCTGTACGACTTCGCCGGAAGTTGAGGCGGCGGCGGCGGTCAAAACGCGACGTTCCTCTTCCATTTCTTGCGCGTCCGCTCTCTCGGCCTGTGTTTCGTCTTGGCGGTGCATTTCAAATGCCGCAGCTTCGGCTGACAACACTTCTTCAGTCGGAATATCTTCTGTGCTGCTTGGAAAAATAGTTGTAGTGGTCGTTGTCGTCGTGCTCGCCGGAGGTTGTTGCGGCATCGCGGGAGGCTGCAAAACAGTCGCGGCAGATTCATCCACAGATGCCGGATGTGTTTGCCCAGGTCGATTTATATTGACTCCACCCGGAACTACACTTCTCAACAATGCACCACCACCGGTAGCACCATTGATGTGCCTCGCGCGAGCGACCGATTGAATCGCTCGACGACGTTTTCTTCGCTCGCGCCTTCGGCGAAAGAACTCCATCTCTTCGCTCGTCTCGTCGTTCAAGTGTACGTCTTGCGTCTGACGCGGTGGCCTGAGTTCTCCGCCAATACTGTTGGTATCTACGTGATTCGGAACCGAGGTACTCGTAACGGTTTTTTTCACGCGTTCTCCGGCTTCACCGTCGTTCATAATAATAACATCGTCGTCGTCCTCGTCTGTTCCACGAATGTGGGCACCCTCTCTTGCTCCTCCTCTTCCCTCTTCTTCTCTTCCCACTCTGTTTTTCAAATCCAGCTCGTGCTTTTCTCGTCGTTCTCTTTGTTGCTGCGCTAACATTTCGTCGTCAAATTCACCGTCGGAGGAATCGAGCTCGGATTCGTCGTCCGAGGACGCGGCGAATAAGAACGCGCCGCTGTTCCTGTCGGCGAACCGTTTGAACATGGTGGTAATGGTTGCCAACTTTTTCGGTTTGGCGTTTTGTTCTTCTTGCTGCTGCTGCTGTTCGCCAAAAGTTGCACCATCTCCGACACGTATCGCGTCCTCTTCGTCCATATCGACATCACGTTCCCCACCTTCTTCCTCTCGTATTACAGGCGCATTGGCAGTATTCGAAGTCCTCTTGGTGCTCGCGCGCTTACGCGACGCTTTCCCTTGTCCGTCGCCAGCCTCCTCATCGTCACCACCATTCAACATACCTCCATCTTCATCGTCATCCACTTCCTCATTCACGGCACCAAACGCCATTCGGACTTTCATCTCAATCTCTCGTCGAAGCGTTGCCGCTTCGCGTTCGCGTTCCATCTCTTCCTTGTTTTTACCGCTCGCTCGTTCGCCGCCGCGCGTCGAATTCTTCCCAGTCGTCGTAAACTTTGTGTTACCACAATTCATCGTCCCTTTCGGTTGTCTTCTTTTCACATACGCCGCCGGCAAATCTAACATCGGTGGTGCATCTTTCCCAGTTACCAACGCCGTGGTGATCAAATAATGCGCCACTGATTGCCATCCGTATTGCTCCGCCTCTCTCGTCAACTGTTGAGTCGGAAACAAATGCCGCTTATGTCTCAAACAATTCGCCCCGGAACAGTTACAAATATCTCTGCACACTGGACATCTCCACTCGTCGTCCGCGATCGCTTCTTCGATGTTCTCACCCATGCGCATTTCCAAACACCATCCACACCACGACCCTCTTCCTCTCCCGCCTTCCGGCGCTTTCGCCCACGTCGCACACTGACACGTCGTCTTCGCGTCGCTCGATTTCTGTCGACAAAAATGGCACGAAGTGCACTCGTTGCACGTCACTCCAGCCGGGTGAATGTCTTTACACCACACTTTGTTCGCTCGCTGGTCGCGATTCCACGCGCGCGCTCTGCCGTATAAACGGTCGAAGTGTTCTTTCGTGTAATACTCTCGATTTTCGCCTTGTTCAAATCTTAATTTCTCCAACTCCGGGCCGATGTTTCCACAGTTCACCCCTCGCACTTGTTGCGTGGCGTCTACGTGCGGTGGTAAAACTGGAGGACACGCGACGATGGTGTTGTTCTTCCTCGTCGCTTTCCCTAAATCGCCTCTCCCTCGCATCGCGTTCATCTTTTGCCATTTCCGCGCGTCTCTTCGCACTCGTTGTTGTCGGTTGCCTTCGTTTTTCAAAATGCTTCGAAATCTCTCTTGGTCTTTCTCTTGGTCGTCGTCTCCGGAATAATCGTCGTCCGAGGTCAGCTGATCATCCTCAAATGCCTCGTCTTCATCCTTCTTATTGTTGTTGTTCTCAAAAAAAGAAGCGTTGAAAGCCTCCTCCTCCATCTGAAATGAAAGAAGAAGAAGAAGAAGAAGTGCTTTTGCGCGTTTGCGTCAAATCGTCGACGAAAAGTGAAGAAGGAGCTGCTCCTTTGAAATTTTCAAAATTTCTCTCAAAGCGTGGTATTTAGGGTCTTATGTAAACCCTAAACCATTCGTAGTCTCTTTTCTTTTTTGTTTCGTTTTCCCTCCGGTTGGATAAAAGAGCGCCTATAGAGGGGTTTCAGGGACGACACGTTATATACTTTGTTTTATATGACGACTCTTTCGATGACGAGAGGAGGGTTTTTGACGACCGCCGGTGGTCGTGGTGGTGGTTACGGTGCGGGTGGTTCTTCTTCTTTTTCTTCTTCTTCTTCTTCTTCTCGTTGTTGTTGTTGTTGTTGTTCTGCGGGAAGGATGGAGGCATCGACTTCGCAATCATCGTTTTCGATGATGAGTGTGATGAAGAAGAAGCGGTGTAGTAGGAGTAGCTTTAACGAGAATAATAATAGAAGAAGGGAGGAGAATTTTGTGGTGAGAGCAGCGTCAGAGGCGAATACTAATAATAACGACGCGTCCTCGAACGTGTCCTCGTCGAGACCAATCGTCGTCATCGATAACTACGATTCGTTCACGTACAACCTGGTGCAATATTTAGGCGATTGCGGGATAAAAAACCCGCTGGTGTTTAAAAACGACGAGAAAACCGTAGAGGAGATTCGCGCGATGAACCCGAGAGGGATATTAGTCTCCCCTGGCCCTGGGAGACCGGAAGATTCGGGAATTTCTTTGGAAGTGTGCGAAAAGTTAGGCCCCGAGTTTGGCGTCTTTGGCGTCTGCATGGGCCACCAGTGCATCGGTCAAGTGTTCGGAGGCACCATCACGAGAGCGCCGTTAGGGTTGATGCACGGGAAAAGTTCCCCGGTGTTTCATAAAACCGACGTGGACACCGTTCTATCCGGTTTGAGTTCCCCGTTCGAAGCTGCGCGGTACCACTCGTTGGTCATCAGCAACGACGACTTCCCGCACGACGCGCTCGAATCCGTCGCTTGGACCGAAGACGAGGTGTGCATGGCGGTGAAACACAAAAAGTACCCGAAGATTCAAGGCGTCCAGTTTCACCCGGAGAGCATCATCACCGACAACGGGTTGCTCATCATCAAGAATTGGGTGAAGTTAATCAACGAAGTTTGAAATATATAATACTATATTTACGCTTTTCCTCTTACTTCTTCACTTTTTTCCCCTTCTGAAACAACAAAAATGAGTTTAGCGTGCGCATACTCCTCCGCTTTTAGAAGACTCCTTTCGGCGTCCGCGAGACCGTCCACATCCTCTCGCATTCGGCGGCGACCTTTTTCTGTATCCTCGTCGTCTGAATCATCAAAAGTCAACCACGAAGGTGCGGTGAAAGTCTCGCACATCCTCGTCGACGCCACCGAACCCGGGAAAGCGTTGCTTTCGGAATTCCAAACTTTACTCGACGGAGAAGCGGAGACGTTCGAAGGTTTAGCGACGATGCACTCGAAATGCCCGTCCTCTTCGAGAGGTGGGAATTTGGGGTACATCACGAGAGGACAAACGGTTGCGGAATTCGAACGCGTGGCGTTTTCGACGCCGATAAACGAGGTGGCGTTTGCCACCACTCCGTTTGGGCATCACTTGATTAAGGTACTGGACGCGAAAGAATCCGGCCAGGCGGTGCCGCAAATGCAATCGATTCGAGTGGACAAGGTGAAGCAGTACGTCGACAGTGAGAGTTTCTCGGAGGTTAATCTCATCGATTGCAGAGAGGAGCACGAGTTTGCAATTGCCAAAGTGGACGGGTTCAAACTGTATCCGCTATCGCGAGCGGAGAAGTGGCAGATGACGATTGAAATGGACGTCGATCCGGAAAAGAAGACGATTGTTATGTGTCACGGGGGGATTCGTTCGGCGAAAGTGTGTCAAATGTTGCTTTCGCTTGGCTTTGAGGACGTTCATAACGTCGTCGGTGGGATCGACGCGTACAGTTCGATTGATAAGTCGGTGCCGAGATATTAACAATTTGTACAGTAGGTCGTAGTTTTAAGTAGAAATAATTATCATCCAATAAATATATATGCATCTGTTTTACACTGGTCTTATCTTACCCTCTAACGCAAACCTGACGTAATCTTCCTCGCTGCATTCCGGCGCGTGTGGCAACAACTTTTCGTGCCACATTTCGAAACAAAACGCGTAGCGCCCGTCGCCCGTTTTCGCGAAGAATTGAATCGGTTGACCGTTCAAATGTCGCTCGAGTTTGAGCGTCAGCACTTTTCCGACGTCAAAGCTATACGAATCTAAATGTAAATAACTTTGCATGTTATCGAAGGTGTATATTAACCCGGGTTCGTAGTAATATTTTTTGGCCGTCGCCGGATTGGCGAGTTCTTTTACGCGCCTCGACCCTCTCGCTTGCATATTCAAGTGTTTCACGCCTTGGAAAAATCCATCGTTCCCTTCGACTATGTCGCAATGTTCGGGAATCATAAAATCTAAAATGTTCGGCACCGTTTCTTTCGTATCTACGCTCATTTGCGAAACTAATCCGCCGAGCAAGGCTAAGTAATATGGCTCGTTCGCAGTCACGTCGCAGGCTAATCCTGGAGTGATCACCTTGAACAACTCTTGACCGGTGTACACGATCGTTCTCGGAGGAATATTTTCAAAAGGACGCTTAAACTCACCACCCGTAACGACTTGGTCCATCCGTATCCGCTCTTTAAATTCGCCTTGCACGACAACCTGAAACGCGATGTTGTTGCATATTTGACCGCGCTCGATGTAAAACTGCTCTGGCGTCTCCCCTTCCATGCCGAGAAATCTGCACACGACTTTACCTTTGAAAATATCCGTTTCGAATTCTAACGCCGTTTCCGTGTTGACAGGACACGTGTCCGTTAACTCGTTCCATTCGGCGTACGCTTCTTCTCCCTCCTCCTCGTTCTCTTCTTTCTCGTCCTCCTCCTTCGTATCCTTCTTCTTCTTCAATCTACTCCACGAGTTGTTTACGCACCTCTGACTCGGTTCTCTCGCGCTGGACCGAATAAACACCGGCCCGTGCGGCCACAATCCGCATTCCGGCAGAGGTCGAAACTGCGGGTCGTTCTTCTCCTTTTGCTTCTCGCGCATCTCTCGCCACGCCGCTCTCGCTTCGCGTTCCAAACGCGCTCTCTCTCTCGTCTCGTACTCTTCCTTACCGAGCACGTGTTCGTCATCGCTCGAAGATTCCGTTTCATCCTCCTTATAGTTGTTCGCGTTTACTATTCGTCTCTTCTTCTTCATCATTTTATTCCGTCGTCGTCGTCCTCGCTCGAACGTCGCCTTCGCCTTATAATACGCTTCAGCCGCTTTCCTCCGTAACCGTTCGTCGTCGATTTCCGTCGGCGTCATCAACCTTCCCCCGACGGCGAGAAAGCACAGCGGCATGGTAAAAAACATCGCGCTCACGTCAAACGCGAACGCCAGGGAAATCGCCGCGGATGTGCAGATCAACGCGCCGACGATGACGTGGAAACTCGACCAGATGGAATGCATCGCTCGAGGGAACGTGTCGAACACGACGAGGCGGATTGATTTGAGCGAGAATGCGAAGTAAACGTACGAGCGCAATTCCGAGCACAGCTTCATGGATTCCTCCAAAATCGCGTTGGATATGGAATAAGAGTCGCGGTCGTCGTCGTCTGCACGTCTCGACTTCTTCGCGTTCGTCGTCATGGCATGTTTATCGCGTGGTTTTGAAGTGGCGATTTGTCTTCACTTTTTTCCCAAGAGAGAGACCGTTAGAGAAGGAGAGAGAGAGATGCGGACGACGACGGCGAGGACGACACCACTCCCGCAAAAAGAAAGCGCACGACGGAAGAGGAGGCACATACGACGAAGATGCGCTTTGAATCCCGCAGGGGCTTGCGAAAATACGTTCCATACGTCGTCGTCTTTCGTTGTTGATTTCGATTTCCCACCATTCGTAGGTGTTGCTTTAGATACGAAAGAACGCGTTGCACGCATGCTCGAAGCGACGATTTCGAGCGCGTATTTAGCCGACGAAGTGGACAAAGAAGAAGACAAAGAACGTTTACGAGGAATGGTGGAGAAAAAAGAAGACGGAACGCCGGTAACCGCGGCGGATTTTGCGATTCAAACGTTGATGGAAAACGTGTTAGGGGGTGATGGTGAAGAGGTTGTTGGCGAGGAGCGGCGCCCGGTCGAAGGCGATGCGTCGTTTGATCGAGTGAAGGAGTTAGTCGAGAAGTTTACTCCGCGCGGGAGGATGGCATTGCTCGAAAAGGAGAGGTGTGGTCCTCGCAGGAACTACTTCGTGTTAGATCCAATCGACGGGACGAAGGCGTTTGCGGCGAAACCGACGATACGATCGAGAGCGTACGCGTTTACGGAGCAGTATTGCATTGGTTTGTCTTATCACGATGGGGAAACTGGAGAGGTTTTGGCTGCGTGCGTGGCGGCGCCGAGATGGGAAAGAGGTAGTGGTGTGCTGCTTTGTGCCGTGAAGGGGAAAGGGTGCTTCTCGAAGGAGCTGTTCACCCCGGCGTCGAGATGGAAGCGATGTTGTTTGATGTCCCATTTGTGTAACATACGTTTGGCAGTGTCGGAATCGGACGTCGGAAAAGCGACGACACTGAACTCCGGTTGGAAAGTACCGAAGTCGAATTTAGATGAAATTCCGTATGGGAGCGGTTCGTTGATTAAATACGTCGCGATAGCAGTAAACGCGTGCGATGCATTCGTGCACTACAAACCGTGGACTTTTTCGATGAACGTTTGGGACCACGCGGCTGGTGTTTTGTGCTGCGAAGAGGCTGGGGCGATTGTTTCAGATGGGTTTGGTAATAGACTCTCGTTGAAAAGGAAACCAAGAAAGGCAGAAGGAGATTTCGAAGAGAGAGATGGCGTTGATCCAAGGCGCGTGTTTTCGCCCCAAGGAAAAGCCGTCGTCGTCGCGAACGAGGAGAGTTTACACAAAGAGATATTGAGAGCGCACAATTCAGGCGTCAAACAAATTAACGAATTTTAGGCAAGCGTGGGTGTAGCAGTAGCAGTAGTAGGTACCAGAGAGAGACAAAGGCGGTAATGTATCATTGGGAATAATAAGCAGATTAACGCGGCGCGAAAACGCATGACATTTTCTCCTTTTTTTTACGCCTTAAACTTTGCTTTCTGCTTGTCAATGGCATCGTGGACGTAGGAGGCGGCAAACGATATTTGGTGTCGAGATTCTAACAGATGCTGCGCGCGATTGATAGCGCGGCGCAACTTTTCATCTTCATCGTCGTCGCTTCGTGTTTCATCGTCTTCATTATCATCTTCTTCTTCCTCCTCTTGCTCCCATGCGTGTCGAAGTAAACGAGACAGTCGCTCTCTTTCGCTTTCGACTTCTCGCAACTTATCCGAAGCAGACTGCTCGTTTGTTAACGACTGGTTATCGTATTCCGATATGCGATAACGATTATTCTCTAAACACTTCTCGCTTTCATCCTCATCGTTCTCTTCCACTACCTCGTAGCGAATTTTATCCGCCGCTGCCTCCAACATTTTTCTCGCGCGTTGACTTCTCGCCGTATCAATCACGTGCGCTTCCGCTCTTCTCTGCGCAGCACCAGTTTCAATCTTCAATCTTTGCGTTTCGTGCATCGCCATCTTCGCACTGGCTCTCGCCGCGTCGCACGATGCTTTCAACTCTTTCGCTTTGCGCTCGAGCAACTCGGCGTTTTCGTTCGAAACGGCGGCTGTTTTTAAAGCCTCTCGGATTTCACGTTGCGCGATTTTCTCTTGCTTTCGCCGCCTGTTCGCATGTATGTCTTCGTTACGCTTGCGCTTAATTTCGTAGGCGACGTCGTCGTCGTTCGGATCTTCGTAGAGAACTTTGTCCTCAAAATCTACGCTGTTGATGATGGCGTATGACTCGTCCGCGTATCTTCGATTTGACTTGTTCTTTCTTGCAGCCTTGATGTCGTTGTCCGTCTCTCCGTCATCGTTGCTTTGAAGTGTATCGCGCGCCGCGTTATCAACCACAAACACGAGGTCGTTCGCCGAACTCGCTAAAATCTCACGTTTCTTAAGCCTCGTCTCCAGATTTACTGCCATCGTCTCTTTCGATCGCTTTGCTTTATCCAACTGTTTTTCTAAGGCGTGCACTTCTTCTCGCGCTCGTAGTAACTCGACGTTGCCGACGTTCGGGTCGAGTTTGTTTTGCGTTTCAATCTCCATCTTGCGCTCGCGGTTCCATTTCGATACTTCCTCGCGAAGCGCATCAATTCTCGCTTTTTCTTTCTCTACGTCGCGCTCTTCGCACGCTAAGTTGTTCTCCGCCGATTTAAGTTCTCTTTTGGCATCATCGAGCGTCGTTTGAAGCGTTTGTTTCAGGACTTTGAACTCTTCCGGTGCAGACGCCAATATTTGTTCCGAAAGTGAAACTTCTTCGTTCAACATCGAAAGCTGCCTCCGTAATCGATCGATTTCTCTATTTATAGCTAGCGCGTCTCGCTCGTATACTTTCGCATCTCGCTCGTGTCTGTTCTTTTTACCCTCGTAGAGACGTTCGTCGGAGAGCAACTCTTGTAACAACGACGCGGATTTTTTTTTGCCTTCCGCGAGCGTCAAGAGTTCGTTTTGCGCGTTTAACCAGTTTTGACGCGACTGGTTGCTTTTATTCCGCGTCGCGGCGAGCTCCTTCTTCAAGCTCGCCAGCGTGGCGTTCAATGGTCCTCCAGTCGATTCATTCGTGCTGTTATTAGACGACGCCTTCACACGTTCTGCGGCTAATATGCGATCGTTAATGCGTTCCGCGCGTTTGTCCAAAGCGTCCCTTTCCATCGCTAACTTTTCCAACTCTCTTCGTCCGTTCTTTATTTTAGCCTCTTTCGCTTCCGTCTCCAAAGCCATATTTTGAATCTCAATCTCAATTTCCTCAATTTCGCGATCCGTGTCCAACATTTCTGACTCGAAGTCGAGCGTATCCACGTCTGCCATCGCCTTTAAGTTTTCGTAACGAACAGTCGCGGATTCGATGTCTCTCGTTTGCTTCTTTAAACGCTCGATACTTTTCGAGTCAAATTTTGTGCGCTCGGTTCTCGCCGCGATCTCGTTGGAGAGTTTGGACACTATTTCATCTTCCAAAGCGTGTTGTTTTTCTCGAAGCTTTTCTCGTTCTTCGTTGACTCGATCAATTTCACGCGATACCTCCGAGGCGCGCAAACGAAGCGTCGCCGCCGTCGCGACTAATCCGTCCGTCTCTTTTCTATCCTCGTCGGTATCTTTCGCGTGTTGCTCCGAGGTTATGCTACACGCCGAAATCAAGTCTTCATTTTTCTTAATATCGAATAAGAGCTTCTCTTTCTCACTGTCGAATGCCTTGATGTCCTTTTTCGCCAACGCGATTTCCTTAAATTCTGCGCCAATCTCCAATCTCACCTTCGCTTCTTCGCGATTAACCGCCGACGTTTCCTCGAACAACCGTCTCGCCTCTTCGTCCGTTTTCTCGCACGTCTTCACCGTTAGCGCCCACCTTTCCCGTAACTTTGCATTTTCTTTCCGTTGCTTTTCAATCTCCATCGCTCGCACTTCGTTCTCCTCTTTCATCTCCTCCGTCTCTTTTCTCGCCTGCGCCGTCCTCTTCTCCAGCGTCTCCGTCTTCTCTCTCAACTTTCTTTCCGTCTCCATCATGTTCTCGACCCGCTCTTCTCTCTCAAAAATGACTCTTTCATTCATCGACACCACTCTTTCGCCTTGCGCGGTCTCTCTCATCGTCCGTTCGTACCTCGCCTCCGCTTTCACAACCTCCGCTTCTCGTTCGCGTCTCGCCCTCGCCGTCTCGTCCAACTCCCGCTGTAATCTCTCGCTCTTCCCCATCTCCTCTCGTTCCATCGCGCGTACTTTTTCCAACCGCTCGGTTTCCTTCTCCATCGTCTCTTCTTCCTTCTCTCTTTTCTCGGTGAGTAAAGTCACGTCGCGTTCCATTGCCACTGCGCGTTCGTTCGCGCGTTTGATTTTTTTTTGGTCTTCGTGTAAAATCACCGCGACTTGTTCTCTCGCTTTTCGTTGCTTCTCCGCTTTACTTTGCGCGTTTTGCAATCTCGCTCTCAACAGGTTTAAGCGATCGCGCTGTTGTTGTTCGATTGTTTTTTGCGCGGAAGAGAGTATTAAGGACGACGATTCGGACGAAAAGTCGTCGACATCGTCAGCTTCTTCTTCTTCTTCATCCGACGACGACGGTGCAAAAAATACGCGTCGTTTCTCCTCTTTGAACATCGGGGAAAGCGTTGGAGGAGGTGCCAACGGGGTAGGTGTTCTGCCTCTTCGTGCGGCGGATTTTTTGAAGTTGAACAGCGCGGAGGACGGCGTTTGCGGCTCGTCGTCGTTTGCGTCGTCGTCGTGATCCATCGTCGCGTTCGACGTTATCTTCTCTTTTCCTTCCGTCCGCGCGTTTCGCGCGGAAGTTTTTATGATGTCTCTTTCTTTTTTCGTCGGTCAACGCATGTGAAATGTCTTCGCATGTAGAGATCACACGTTAAAAAAAAATATACGCTTGCCCACGACGACGACAAAGACAAGAAGAAGAACGAGAAGAGCGAGCGAAAGTTAGACATATAGAGAGAGAATGAGCGAAAGGGAGGAAGGATCGAACGAGGAGGAGACGACGGAGGAAACTGAAATCGAAGGAAAACCATCACCACGGGAAGAGTTTAGCGAAACGAGCACCCCTAAAGAGGAAGAAGAAGAAGAAGAAGAAGAAGAAGAAGAAGAAGAGCGAGAGATCCAGACGCCACCATTACCATCACCACCTTTACCGCCGACGACGAAAGAACAAAAACAGTCTCGAACGAACGAGCTCGGCTTACACGAGCAATGGCGGTCGATACAGCGCTGCGAGCGACGCAAAACGAGAGAGGAAAGGAAAGACAGAAGGGAAATTGCCAAGGAGAGACTCGTTGACCGGTTGGACGAGAAGACGGAGAAGTTGGATCGAGAGTTGGATGTGGCAGAGAAACAGACGCGGGCGATGGCAAAAGCACACTTAGAAACGGCGGAGAGGATTTACGACGCCGCGTTGAAGTGTAAGAAACAAATGCGGATGGATTTGGAGGAGAGCATGCGCAAGGCGTTCGCGGCGTTTGCGAAAGAAGCGGAGGAGGTCAGAAAGACGCACGAAGAGCGCGTGGCTGTAGCCGAGCGGGCGATGAAGGAAATGACCACGCGATTTGAAAACCATGAGTTGAACTCGAACTTTCCGAGACACGCGAGTACGATGGCGGAGATTAAAAACCAAGCGGAGGAAGAGCGAGCGAATTTACGGTCTACGCTCGGCGCCAGATTGGAAAGGGCGAGGAGAGACGTGTATCGAGCGAGTGGATGTGAAAGGGAGAGAGCGGCACCACGCGACGACGGAGACATGCGTGTTACTAAAAACGACGACGAAGAAAGGAAGGATGATAACGACGACGACAGTAATACCGATCTCGACGAAAACGAAGGAGACGAATTGATGACGCTCTTGAATACCACCGCGACCAACTCCGCCTACGACGCGTATCACCCGAAACTCCTCCACCACCGCTTCCGCCGCATAAACCGTCTGAAAGACGCCAAACTCCAGCGCATGGAAGTAACCCTCTCCAAACTCACTCGCGAGCGTGAAAAGTGGCAACGAAAAACCGCCTCGCTCGAACAGGAGCACTCCGAAGACGCCCGTAAAATCGAAACGCAAACGAGAGCCGCGTTGCGACAGGCGCGAGACGCGCGACGACTTCGAGCGAAAAAAAGTAAAGAACACTGCGAGCAGTTAAAACAGAAATTGGCGAGAGAGTATTATCACAGTCGTCTTGACATCGCAAGTCCCAACTTCTCTGCGAAAAGCGACGACTTTAGACGCTTTAAGGAACTCTTCAAATTTGCCTCATAATAAGTCAAAAGTCACAAAAAGTCTGCATTATAAACACACACATAACACTCCGGTAAAAAGACATTCGAACACCATTTACTACTGAACAATCCGAAAACCAATACTCAGTAGTCGTTTGAATCCTTCTTCGTTTTCACACTCGTCGCGTTGTTGTTGTTGTTGTTGTTGTTCTCGTTGTTGTTCTTCCTCTTGCGAGGAGGCTGAAACATCACGTCCGGGAAAAACAACGAAAAGAGCGGCAAGATGAGAAAAAATCCATCCTCTTCTTTCGACCCTTCGAAAGCGATAAACCGCGCGGATGTGATTTCCGACCCTCGATTCCAACAGATGCAAAGCGACCCTCGATTTATGACCATGCGTAACCAGTCGAGAAAAGTGAAAATCGATTCCAGGTTTAAGAAGATGTTCGAGGATGAAAATTTTCGCGTCGGCAACCAACGTGGCGGCGGATTCGAATCCCAAGGGAGAAAAGTGGACAAATTCGGGAGGAAAACGAACGGGAGCGGGAAATCGAGGAAAGAGATTACGAGGGAAGGGTTAGAATCGTATTACGATTTAGATGAAGACGAGAAAGAAAAAGAGGATACCGAGGAAGAGGATGAAGGGAAACGTGGGAGGAAGAAACCATCGGGAGTTGATCGTCGGGATTTGCCGGAGATGGACGCCGCGATGCAGGCGAAACTGGACGCGTCGAGAGATCGGATGCGAGGCGTTGGTCTCGAGGATTCTTCTTCTTCTTCTTCCTCTGACGACGAGGAAGATAGTAGCGAGAGCGAAACGAGCGACGACGAGGACGACGCGTTGAAAGAATTCTCGGACGGTGAAGAGCTGTCCGACGAAGGCGTGTTAGCGAGCTACGCGGAAAGAAGGGAAACGGGGCACGAAAGCTCCGTTCCGGAACAAGACGCGACGAAGCGGTTGGCGTTGGTCAATTGCGAGTGGCAGCAAATACGAGCGGTTGATATTTTAACCATTTTGCGCTCCTTTTGTCCGTCGAGTGGAGAAGTGAACAGAGTGACCGTGTACCCGTCTGATTTTGGTCTCGAGCGAATGAAAGAGGAAAACGTCATCGGGCCGATGGGCGCGGTGGCGAAAATTAAAAAGAGCAAGTACGGAGGCAGCGAATTATCCCAGAAACGTAAGAACAAGAAAAGTCTCTCCGAATTTGAATTCGGTAAAGAAGGAAAAGAAATCGACAACGAACAGTTGAGGCAATACGAACGCGATCGATTGAAATACTATTACGCGATAATCGAGTGCGACTCTGTTAAAACCGCAAAGTCGGTGTACGAGCAGTGCGACGGATTAGAGTTTGAACGGTCGTCGGCGCTTTTGGATTTGCGTTACGTCCCGAAAGACCAAGACTTTTCGAAACGCGAAGTGCGCGATGTTGCAACGGACACGCCGGAAGATTACGAGCCTCCTGAATTTGAAGTGAAAGCCTTACGAAACGCCACCGTGAAATTGTCCTGGGACGACGCCGATCCCGCGAGGAAGAAAACATTCGGTCGGAAAATTACCGAAGATAAGTTGAAAGACGACGATTTTAACGCCTATTTAGCGTCTGATTCAGAAGAAGACTCCAGCGATGACGAAGAAGAAGAGAAGGAGAAGAGGAAGAAAAGTAAGCGCGAAGGGAAGGAAGAGAAGAAGAAATATTTAGCCGCGTTGCTCGGGAAAGATTACAAGAGTAAGACGAGTCGCACAGGCGTCAAGTTGGACGATATCGATAAAGACGACATGAGTAAAGACCCGAATGACAACGACGACGATGATTTCTTCCTCAACGAGGACGACGACACCTCTGACTCTGAGTCCTCGTCATCGGAAGAGATTGAAGACACCGCGTTGGCGTCGACGAAATACGCCATGCAAAAGAAGTTCTCAAATAGATATGGGAACAAGTCCGGCAAGAACGGTAATTCAGGCGACATGGAAGTCACGTTTCACGCTGGACTAGAAGATTTCGGTACTAAAATGAAAAAGAAGAAGAAAGAAGGGACGCTTGGGCAAAAAGAAACCGCCGAGGAGCGACGCGAACGGGAACGCCGAGAGAAGAAGTTGACCGCAAAGAAGAAGAAAGAGAAGGAAAAGAACGGCGAAGAAGAAGAAGAAGAAGGAGAAGAGAAGGAATTCGCAGCGGGTACGGACGAGGGAGCAAACGGATTCGACGATCCATTCTTTGCGCAAGAGCCAGATGCAAACTTTGACTTCGATAGCGTTCGAGATGACGACGATACCGTTGACGAAGACAAAAAGAAATCGAAAAAGAAGAAACGAGGTTCATTGGACGACGGAGAAGACGGAAAAGCGAAAGCAGAACTCGAGTTGCTCATGATGGACGAAAATGTCATCTTAGGAAGAGGGGACGCGCAAAGCTTGAAAAAGAACAAGTCTCTCGCGAGGAAAACCAACGAAGGCGAAGAGAAAGTCACGCGTAAAACGAAGAAAGCGAGATTGGCCGAGAAGCGAAAACTTCGAGGTAAAGCCGCGCGAAGAGCCGAGTCCGACGACGAAATGGACGACGACATGGATGACGAAGGCAAAGCTAAGAAAAGTATCAACGTTCAAGATGAACGATTTGGTGCGCTCTTTGAAAACCACGAATTTGCACTCGATCCGACCGATCCTCGGTACAAAGACGTCGAATCGAAAGCGCTCATCGCGAGCGAACGCGAGAAACGTCGCGCGAAGAAATTGGCAAAACTCGAGAAGATGCGCAAAGAGATGCTCAAAAATGGTGAAAACGTTACCGTGGACGAAGACGACGATTTTCCTGGGAGTGCTGGTAAGAAGAAAGCATCATCTTCTGGAGGCATCGGAAAGAACGAGTTGGATTCGATGATCCAAAGCCTGAAAAGGAAACAAGCTTTGGCGATGCAAAAGAAAAAGTAGTTGTAAAATCACAATACTCGCGCGTATATATAGTAGCAGTCCAATGCCTTTCAAAAAGTTTCAAAATTTATTATCCATTCGCGTCTGCGCATCCAGTGCCAATTGCAGATTGACCTTTCCGCTATCCGTCACCATCATCGAAATCGGCATGTCAAGATCTCCGCTGGTAAAAATACCATCGTTTTTCGGCGGCGACGGCTGCGGTACATTCGAAGGTGCAATTTGCGAAGGTGGATCTGGCGCCTGGGTTGTCGATGTTGGTACTGTTGTAGGTGTCGTCGCAAGTGGAGCTGTTTCTGGAGCAGGTGCCGCTGGATTCCCTGCTTGTGGTGCTTGTTCTGGCTGCCCATCAGTCGTTCGGGGTGCGACTGGCGTCGTCGTCGTCGTCATCGTCAATGGATCCCGATCGACTTGCATTGGCGTCGCCACCGTAGTTTGCTCTTGTGGAAAAACCGGTTTGTGAAGAAACGCCGCCGTTGCCATCGGCGCCATCGGCACCCCGTTCGTGGTCATTGTGACGAAACCCTCTGCATTCGCCGCCGTCTTCGTCGCTGAACCAGGTTTTCTTCCTTTCTTTTTCGGTCCTTCCATATCCCGTAAGACACAATCTTGGTGCCTTTCACAATATCTCGTCGCGCCAAATCGGAATTTCGGGCAGTGCCATTGCGAGCTCTTTTTGCAACATCTTTGTTCGTCCGGCGCCGGTGGAGCCGACACTTTCGATGATGGTTTGCGTGGTTTCCTAATTGCTACTAAATTAGGTTCCTCCAAACTACCGACTGGAATTTCGAGCGTGAGATCGCCGACGGGTTCCGGCGCCTTCTTACGCGCTTCTTCGGCGGCATTATTCGGATGCGGCCGTTTCTTATCGTTCAAGGCCGTGAGGTTTCCTAATATGCCGTGGAGTAAATTTCTATCTACTATCGGCTGGGCCGGCTGCTGAGCCGGTTTGCTGGGCCTGTTTGCTTCTATCGGTTTGCTCACTTTACTCACGTGCGAAATCTTCAACAATCCACGCGCGCCACACACTTTCAAATGCGCGGCGTGTAACGCGGATTTCAAATCTCTCGCAAGTCTGTGACCAGGTTCTAACCCGCAGCTTAAACGTAAGAGCCCCGCTGGACATTGACTCCAAGGATACGATCCGCCTTCCACGGACGCCCGATGTTCGATGAGCGACTCTGGACCGCCTAAAGAAGTGGCCGGTCGCCAAATTTTGGTCAACGTTGCCGTCGTTTTTGCCATTTCAAACGCGATTTCGTGCATCTTAATTGCGTATTGCTCCGTCGTTGACGGTAAATTGGCTCCTCCTTCTGTTGTCGTCGTCGATGTTGTTTTCAGGTCTTCTTGATTTCCCGTTCCTCTTGTTGATGCTGGTTGTTCGTTGTTGTTCACAGCAGCCTTCTCTGGCTCCGTCGTCGCCTTCGGATCCGGTAAAATCGGGGTAATCACCACCGACAACATTCCGCCAAACATTTTTTTATTCTTCCCGGCTTGTTGTTGCTTTGAAATAGCGTGGTTTTCGTGTCCAGGCAAACCTGGATACAACACCACCAACTCGAACCACGGTGATATCGGAAAACTCGTCGTCGTCGTCGGTGTAACCGCGGCGTTTGTTGCGTTTTGTTCGCCGACACTCGGCGCCACCTTTTCGCCCTTCTCTCCTTTGAACTTAAATTGCACCATCGACATTGCCACGTGCATCCCATTTTCCGACGCTTTCGGCACTCGCAAATGCAACGTCCTCATCCCTCTCAACAGCAAGAAGCAATCAAAAGCGGACAACACCGCCCCTCCGGTAACTCTCGCTTCTTTAATCCTCTTCCAATTTTTCGACTTTCGATCTTTGCAACTCACGGCGCCCGCTAACACGTCCGAATGCCCGTTCAAATACTTCGAACACGAATGTATGACAAAATCCGCGCCTAATTTCAACGGCTGGCACAACAACGGCGTCAACACCGTCGCGTCCACGAAACTCGTCACCCCGTTCTTGCGACACCACCCCGTCACCGTCTCGATGTCCAACACTTCCCACGAACTGTTCGCCGGCGTCTCGATCCACATAAACTTCTCGTGTTCTTTCTCCTCTTCGCACGACACCATCTCTATGGCTAATTTCAAATACTCCAGCGAACTTTCATCCGTGTCGTACTGCACGATTCGAACGCGCATCCGAGTGCACCACTCGCGGAAGTGTTTCCGGTTGATAAAATACGATCTTCGTGGGAAAAACACCACGCAATCCGGAACAAAACACGCGTTCATTATCGCGCTCACCGCGGCCATGCCCGAGGAGAAAACGCAGCTTTCCTCGGCGTCGTCCAGTTTTGATAAAACGTGTTCGACGTGCGAGGCGGTTGGATTGTCCGCTCGAGAGTAGATTAAGGGGTGTTCGCCATTATTCAGTGTACGCGCGTTGTAGGAACCGTCCCGGGAAAACGTCGTCGAGGGATGAATCGAAGGGACGATGGCGCCGGTTTGTGAGGACGAGTAATTCGCCGCCGACGAGCACACGAGCGCGGCAACTTCCAAGTCCATTTTGTTCTTTCTCTTTTCGTGCTTTTTGGGTTGGTTGATTCACCAGAGAAGCGGAATAAAGAAGTGAAGTGTGCGCGTGTGTTTGTGAGGATTTTGAAATCGAAATCGAGTCAGGAGGAGTCGCCTGAGTGTGCGTCAATTAAATTTACGCACGCGTTCTTCTTTTCAACGCGCAAAAACAGCTAAACTACTACTACTTTACGCACGAACGACAGTCAGCGCAGATTCTAGGTATAAGTTTTCTATGGCTACTGATTCGAGTTTCGTTCTGTAGACTTCGTACTCCTTCGGTTCCCTCTTGCAAGCGGCGCTAAACTCGATATCGGTCTCGCCAGAATCCGTGAAAGTTTTGAAGAGGAGGAGGTTGAGTTTCTCGACGTGTTGTATTTTCAAAATTGAGCAAGCGTCTTCTTTTTTCATTTTCATGCGGTTGTGGCTGACGTTTAAGCGCGAGATGTATCGAGCGCGGAGCGGGTCGAGACACGCGTATACACAGCAGAATTCGAGAAACGTGAAGGATTCGGAATCGATCGTTTTGAAGAAGGAGACGTATTTGCCCACATCTACGCAGACGGAGAGGTACATGGCTCTCGAAACGATCGGAGAATTCAAAACGCCGAGTTCAGCCGCGCGAAAATCGATGTTGTCGAGTTTAGAAGAGGACGAGGAAGAAGAGGAACGGTTCCCTTCCATTTCTTTTTCTTTTTCCTCCTCTTCTTCTTCAACCTTTGCCGAAAGTCTGAGTAACAACCGATAGGACAAAATCTCAGCTTTATCCTCCGGTGAGACGAACTCAGCCCGCTCCGTGCACATGATCGAGTACGTAGCCAACGACTTCCCCAATTGTTCACGAAACTGTAGCGCCATGGAATGATCCCGGTGTATCATTCTTCTCGCGTCCGGATCCGAATAATTGAATTTCACCCATTGCGCGATGTATGTGTACGCTCTCAGTCTTTGTCGTTTTCTGATCTCGTAATCGAATCGAATCATCATGTGCACAAGACGTCGCATAATTCGCCTGCTTTTTGGTCCACTCGCCGATTGCGCAGTCAAGTCTCCTCGAATCGCTCGAGAACGATCCCGAACAAAATCCGCGAGTTCAGAAAACGTCTTCAACGCTTCGAAATCCAAACTGTTCTCATCGCGCTTCAAACAATCGCAAACACCACCAATCGTCTCTTCAATCACCGTCGCTACTCGTTCCAAACTCTTCTCTATCGCATCTAAACTCCTCACTTCCTCCGGATTCCCGTTAAACGTTCGCGAAAATCGTTTCATGAGCAATTCGCCTTTTGCACCTTCGAACCTTGGGTCGAAATCAGACCGAGCCAATCGCATCGTTCTTTCTTCTTCCGGGCACAAATCGTCGCATTTTGCGACTAAACGCGCGTCCTCGTTTCCCTCCTCGGTTTCCAGAAACTCGCGCTCAACTTCTTCATCTTCTTTGTCTTCTTCTTCTTCTTCTTCTTCTTCTTCTTGATATTCTTTTTCGTCTTCTTGTACATTTTCAAATTCATTTCCAACTGTCGATGATGTCGACGCTCCGGTCGCTCTTCTCTCCTCCGAATCATCATCATCATCATCGTCGTCCTGTTGTATATCTTCACAACCACGGATACTTGGCTCCTCGTTACCGTCGGCATTTTCGTCGCAATCATCGCTCGCGTCGCTGATTTCTACTCCCGCGCGTTTCGTTTGCGCTTGACCCATGTTCTACTAAAAAAGTGCAATATCTCTGAAGAAAACAAAACGAAGGAAAAGGAAAAGATGGAAGCGAGAGGAGCGAACGCACGCTGTAAGTCTCTCTCTCTCTCTCTCTCTCTTTCTGTTATTACAACTATAATTATATTCATGATTCGGAACTTCATTCTGATTCTGATTCGGAACTTGAGAATACTTCTGATTCTGGCACGCGTAACTCTCCGTGCTCGTATCGCCAACCATATGGTAAAGGGCCGTAGTTGTCGAGGAGGTATCGTAAACATTCGGTTTGGTTTTTCTTATGCGCTTCTCGCACGGCCAAATAGTCCAAAGGCGCTCTGGCGGTTTTGTGTAAGTACTTCAAACAGTCAAAGTGGCCGAACTAAGCCGCATACTGACACGCAGTTTCGACATATATATTATACTTACGCTCAACAAGGTATTCAAGTATATGAAGATGACCACATAAAGCCGCCCCATTGGCAGTATACGAATTCCAAGGCGCTCTGACGGTTTCGTGTAAGTACATCAAACAGTCTAAGTGGCCGAATTCGGCTGCATTCGCACACGCACCTTCGTCATATTCATCATATTCACGCTCAACAAGATATTCGAGTATGTGAAGATGACCATTTTCAGCCGCCAAATCTGCAGTACCCGAATCCCAAGGCGCTTTCGCGTCTTCGTGTAAGTAATTGAGGCACTCGAGATGACCTACGGAGGCAGCACATACACACGCATTCATTAATATGGCACTCATTTGCAACGCAATACTTTACCATTTCCAGATTACCTTTTTGTGCGGCCACATTAATCGGCACATAATCCCACTCACACTGTTTCTCCTCTCGTATCCACTTGAGCAACTCGAGTTTATTCGTTTCAGCAACTTTACGGCAGAAAATTCTTTCGTCCCAGTAACTCGGCCACAACCATCGATTCTCCCACGCTACTTCCAAAGTCGATATCGACGACATCTCGCTCACTTTAAACGCATTTTTCACATCATCCGCGCGAGGCGATCTTTTAATCAAAGCTCTCGTCTCTTTATTCACTCCGTACAAGAATTTAAGATCCGTTCGATTCAATCTCGGAAGGATGTGCGTGAAACACACATCGTCGCACTTCGCGATCACGTCCCACAAAGAATCTCTCTGACCAATCATCATCCGCCCGATTTCCTCCTCGCCAGACATCGTGGGCTCGTTTTCTGCGCGCGTCTTTCTTCTCTCTTTTTAGGGGAAAATTGTGATGTCTTTTCACTCCAGCTGGGGAAATATTCTTCATTGAAAATAAAGAACGCACAGATATTATATACGCACACATTCACCATTCCTCCCTCGACGAAGAGATAAATTGCGACGAGAGAAGTCATCAACGGAGAGAAGTGCTGTCGTCAGAAGAGCAATTTTTGAATGGATTACGCCGAGAACTGCTCCGACGACGATGCTTTCTCATCTCGCCTTGGTGATGTGATGATGAAAAACCGTTACTTAGGGGATGTCGCGCCAGCGGATGAGGTAGACGGAAGGACGACGAATACTTTTCTTCGGCAAAACGGAGAGAAAGAGCTGCGCAAACTCGCGTGTCTGACGGGCGTGCCAGATGCGAGGAGACGCGCGATTTGGATGAAACTTCTCGGCATCGAGTTTGGATTGATTTCGCAAGTGCAATTTGCCACCAACGAACGAGAGTGCGATGAAACGCTCTCGAGAACGATATCGGCGGATTGCGAACGGTCGTATTTTAACTTGGAAAACGAGAAAGAGTTGCAAAAAGAGAAGAGGAAGGAATTAGAGCGACTGCTGCGATCGGTGTTTGGGGGGAAGAATAGGTTGAGGTATTATCAAGGGGTTCACGCCGTCGCGCAAGTAGTCTTGTCGATTGCAGAGACGGAAGAGGAAGAAGAGGACGCGAACGCGAAATATAAAATCTCGTGCGCGATGCTCGACCGGTTGGCGTCGTTTAGTTTGAGAGATAACACGAGAGAAACGATGTATCCGGTTTTGTTGTCGTTACGAATAGTATTAGCACGATTGATAGAAGAGGCTTTAGGTGAGGACGAAGTGCTGAAGGAAGCGATCGCATTTGGCGCGCGGAAACACGAGTATCAATTCGCGTTGCAGAAAGTGTTGACGTGGCATTCGATGTCCGCAGATAGCAGTAAGAGAAGCGTAGAAAATTCTAGCGAAACAGAGGAAGAAGAGAGCAGAAATGAGTGCGTGAAACGCGTCTTTGATTTATTTTTGGCATCGCATCCGCTCATGCCGGTCTATTTGACCGTGGCAGTTTTGTTGCGAGAGCGAGAGAGTATCATCAAAGCGAGGAACGAATTGGACGACGAGGACGACGACGTGATGTTTTCGTACTTGAGCCGTTTGGAGACTTTTCCAGATTTGACGAGTTACGTTGAAAACGACGACGAAAATTCGGGAACAATTCGTAGAAATGGAATATCCGAAGAAGACATCGACGAAGCGGAAAATGGCTCGGAGCACGAGAAGAAGAAAAAGATGAAGCAAATGATGCAAAAAGTTCGAAGTGTTTCGTTCGGTTCGTCCTCGTCTTTGGCGAACATGTCGCCGAGAAAGCGGCTGAAAAAGAAACGATCACAAAAGCGGCAACTCCAAGCCGTTGACGCTTTGTGTCACTCCGCGTTGAAACTATTCAACGAGTTTCCGCCAACCCAAATCTTGCGCGCGAACGAAATGAAGACGACATTCAATGGTTCCAGTTTCGATCCCAAGCGGTATCCACCGCGTTTTGCGTTTTCTAAACTCGCATCCCCGACGCCGCCGCACAACGAGGACAACAACACCACCGACGAACTAGACATCCACGTCGGCGAACAGATCGAAATAAAAAAAGCCGCTCGATTGAAGCGCCTCCGCCTCGCCCAACGCAAACTTTTCGCGTTTCGCCGTCGAGTGCACGCGTTACCGCTCGTTCTCAAAATGATCCTCTTTTTGCTCGTTTACGTGCAATACTGGGAAAATGTGAGAATCATTCACTATCAGCTCGCGTACGGACCGGACATCCGCATTAGCCTTGCTCGTCCGCGTTGGTGGTTTGGAGAGCTTTTTCGAGCTCTTTTGACGAGATTGTTTACTTTGTAATCCGCATAAATAGAGCGCGCATAAAACGAAACAAACGTGCTTCACTCTGTCCACACTTTCTCCCGTCTATTTTCATAATCTCCAAGCGATGTTTTCTCGGCGCATTTGTTCGTTTGCACGTCTTTTAGTCTCCCTTTTCCTGTGCGTTTCATTCGCATCTTTTGCAAGTGCGGCAGAAGCGAACGAAAAGTGCAATTCCGAAAAGCAGAAAGAAACAATCGACAGAGCGATACGATCGCACGGTTACGTCAACACCAACGAAAACGAATACGCGAGAGTGATTTCGTTGGCGAGGAAAGAGCAACACTCGATGTATGCATTTGAATCGCGATGCGGGTGCGCAAGCGAGGAGGATATTAGGAAAGATTTAGGCATGAACGAGACGGGAAGAGGAGCGCTGGACGAGGAGGAAACGGAGTCATCGGATAAAGAGCGACATTTCGCGTGTCACGAGTTTCTGGGAAAATACGGCAACTACGTCGCGTGGAGGAACCGCGTGCTGTCGAACGACGCAAAGTACGAGCAGGAGCGCAAAGAGGCGAAGTATTTGGTCGTCAAAACGGCGTGGTTTGGACTCGGCTTAGGCCACATGGGGAGTACCGTCGCCGAGTGGTTGGCGTTTGCGATGCAAGTGAAACGAGTTTTGTTCATCGAGGAGTTGGCGGATTGGAACGTTCTGGAGTACTTCGAGGGACATTTAGGAATGGATTTGAGATACAGAGATGCGGAGGAAAAGATGATGAGAGAACGCGTGGGTGGTAAAGAGAAGGAGGCGATTTTGGCGTTGGGCGCGCTCGGCGCTGACGAGAGTACGTGTAGGAAAGGGCACTGTCGAGCGCGGTCGTTTGCGGAAGCGAAGACGTGCAGAGAATATAAAGAAGGGGATGGTGCGAAACCAGAGTATTGCGACGGGGAAAAAATAGCATGCGAATCCGCAGATGTCGCCGGTTGGCAGTGTGAACCGTGCTTGCAATGCGCGTCGGATTTGTTGCAAAACGCAAAGTGGGTGACGATTCGCTCGGACGCTGGTATTAAACCACCGAGTTTGATTAGCGATCCAGATTTGAAGAACGAAGTGTTGAGACAATTTATATGGCAGAGTGGGAATTCAAATAAGCGCGACGAAGATTGGGACGTTTTTAAAGCGCTGACGAAAACGGTCGATAAAAGTCGTTCTCAAGATAACGACGCGTATTTTCCAGCCACGGTCGCTCAACATCCATGTTTACGATGCGCGTTTTTCGCATTGATGCGTCCGAGAGCAGAACTAGCGGAGGCGTGGGGTGCCGTGTTAGGCTCTAAAGCGGCAGATTCGAATCGGTTACAGTGTTTAAAAGTCCGCACGGGTTACCCAGAAAGTTCCACGTGCTTCCCAGACGACACGCCGAAATCGGACGTATGCGTGGAACAAATTTTCTCGCACCCGACATGTTCGGTTTCCTACCAGTTCCACACGGCGGTTCGTTTAGTGTCGCGGACTGATCGAGAGCGACACGTGACCATTAAGGAAGCGCTAAATTGCTTGGCATCTCAAAAAGACGCCTTCATTCATGTTGCCACGGACGCCCCGGTTGTCGCCGACTACGTCTCTCTTTTCTCCCCTCGAAACCACGCGAACGTGTTCATCTTGCCAGGTAGAGGTGTCGACTTGAATAACGGCTATCGCGATACCCAAGAAAACTCTTTTCAAAATAAAATGAAAGTGGCGTTGGATTTTTACGTTCAAGGTTGGTGCGATGATACTTTGATGTTATCTCCGAGCGAGTATTACGTCTCCGCGGGGATGCGTACGATGGTGCCGAACAAGTTCACCAACGACGACCACCATCCGTCGTTGTGCGAGGAAGTTTTTGGGTTCAATACGACGTATAACACTAAAGAAGCCAACTCGTGGTCGCACGCGCCTACTTGGCAAGAGAAAGGATTAGAGGCGAGGTCGAAAGCGAAAAATCTAGAATGTTATTCGGGCACGACGGAGGAACCGAATCCGGAAGTTAAAAACATCGGGAAGATTTCCGTTGGAGCGAAATCCGACGACGAGCTAAAAAAAAGTGTGGAGGAGGTTTCAGTCGCGAAACAATTGAAAACAGGGGAGGTTGACGGAAAGGCTTCTAGAAATGAAGGTGAATCATCGAAGATTGTGGAAATTGACGCCTCGACTGGCGAGGAAATTCTTTCCAGAGGGGCGAAAATGGAAGACATCGACCCAGATTCCACGCTCAAAAATAACGAAATGTTGAAACCACCTGAGGACGCCGAGCAACGAGAGCAACACCAAACGCTAACTGAGGAGGAAATCGCGGAAAAGAAATGGCACAAAGACGCGCACGACGCGGTCATGGCGACCATCAATACCCACGCGCAAAAGAGCAAAGAACACCAGGAAAGAAAACAAAAAATAGTCGATGAAGAATCGAAAGCGCGAGAGCGGCGCTTGGAAGAACGAGCACACAGACATGAAAGAGAGCGACAGCGCGAACGCGAACATCCTTTGAATAAGGCATACGAGATGAGGCGCTCCAAACGCGACGAGGCTAGGAAACGAATCAACGATATCGCCGCGCAATACGACCGAGTACTCGAAGTTGAAGAAAAACGCCAAGTCGCCAAAGATATGATGCTCATCCACGCCAGCGAAAAGAAAGACGGCGAGGGAGGAGGAGAAGGAGAAAACGAAGAAACAGAAATCGACGGCGAGTTATCGAAAATCGAACGCAACGAAGACCGCGAAAACGAACTCGAGAAAATATCCGAACTCGAAAAGATGCCGCTCGTGTTGGAGCCGCCGAACGTCCTCGTCGACCTCCCGAGCGCGAGCAGCGCGAGACGGAGCGGCAACTTCTTCAACTTCTTCTCGTCCTCGCCGGATAAAAACGAGGACGACGGCAAAAACAACTACGCCTTCGGTACCTTCCTTTCTTTCGTGTTCGTGATACTCGTCTTCGTCGTCTTCGCGGTCGTGAGAAGACGAAGGAGGAAGAAAATTTTACTCGCCGCCAATCGAGCGTACGCGGAAGGCAGAAGTTTCATAGTTTGATCGTTTTAGCAGAATAGGTTATTTATCGACACAAAACGCTCGCGTTTTATCTTCTCGTACTCATAAAGAACAAGTACTAAGTACACGCGTTTTACAAACGGAAAAGAGAAATGTCGTCATTATCCGCGACGGAGCAAGCGAAACGGGCGAGAGTGGCCAGTCGTCAGCTCCAATCGCTCGCGACTGCGCAACGCGATCGACTTCTCGAGAACATCGCGAATGCGTTGGAGAAGCACGAAGGGAAAATCATGCAAGCGAACGAGGAGGACATTCTTGCCGCGACGAACGCACCGGATATCGACCAGAACTTAATCGCGCGGTTGAAACTCTCCGGTCAAAAGATTAAGAATTTATCGGACGGTTTGCGAGCGTTGAGCGCTATGGAGGAACCGATCGGGAAGCTCGTCGAGCAGACGGAAATTGCGAACGGTTTAGAGTTGAGCAAAGTGACGAGTCCGTTGGGGGTTTTGTTGATTATTTTCGAGAGCAGACCGGACGCGTTGGTACAGATATGCGGTTTGTGCGTTCGAACCGGGAACGGGTTGCTCTTAAAAGGAGGGAAAGAAGCGTCGAATTCGAATAAATGTTTACACGAAATCATCGTGAAAGAATTCGACGCGTTCAACGTCGATCGGGCGTGCGTGAGTTTAATCACCGGCAGAGAGGAGATCAAAGAGTTGCTCGGGTTACACGACGTGATTGATTTGTGTATTCCGAGAGGTGGTAATGCGCTCGTGACGTATATTCAGAATAACACGAAGATTCCGGTTTTGGGACACGCGGACGGGGTGTGCCACGTGTATTGCGATAAGGATTTGGACGCGGAGAAAGCTTGCGAAATTATCGTCGATTCAAAGACGGATTATTGCGCGGCGTGTAATGCGATGGAGACGTTGTTGATTCACGAGGATTTAGTTAAAGTAAACGTGCACGAAACGTTATTGGGGGCGTTGAAAAATGCAGGGGTTGAGTTGTTCGGCGGCGATCGCGCGAGTAAAGAGTTGAGTTTGCCTTTGTGCGAAAAGAAACGGTTGGAATACGGACGGTTCGCGTGCACGGTGGAAATTGTCAAGAGCATGGACGAAGCGATCGATTACATCCACGCAAACGGGTCCTCGCACACGGATTGCATTTTAACGATTAACCCGTTGACGGCTGAGCAATTTTTACAAAGAGTCGACTCGGCGTGTGTGTTTGCAAACTGCTCGACGCGATTTAGTGACGGTTTTAGGTTTGGATACGGTGCAGAAGTTGGCGTGTCTACGTCTAGAATCCACGCTCGAGGTCCAGTCGGCGTCGACGGTTTATTAACCACTCGATGTCTCATGCGAGGACACAACCAGTCGGTGAAAAAAGACACCGGGGTGGAATACACGCACAAGAAAATTAAAACGACCGGATTAGGTAAAGGCAACGAAAAGCACGAAAAAGCGTTGCAAGGATTAAAGTTCGCCACCACTGTCATCACAAACGTTCTGATGATCTTGACTGCGATTAATAAAACCAAGAAACCAAAAGTAGACGACGAGAAAAAGAACAACAAAACCAATTCTGCCTCGGGGAGAAAGAGATGACGAGCCCGCCGCCAGGAACCATGTAGTAATAACACTTTAAAATGGAGAGAAGAAGACGAAGATCACTAAACTAAACCATCTAATATATAATACTATAATAATACATCTACTATTTTCATAACATCAACTGCGTGCCTCGATGGATGTTCATCCGAGAACGCGCCAAATACCTAAAATAGAAGCAAACACATTCTTCATTTAAAGAACGTACGAACAGCTCATAAGCGCATAAAGTGAGAACGACACACCAAAAACGACGACGACGGCAAGAGGAAGACAAAGAGGAGCATTAAGAGAAAATGATCCACTTTGCCCTCCTCTTCTCCAAGCAAGGCAAAATCCGCCTCTCGAAGTACTACGAGCCGTACAGCCAAACCTCTCGCTTAAAGCTCCAAAGAGACGTCATGAACCTCATCTTACCTCGACCGACGCGCTTATGCAACGTCGTCGATTACAAAACGTACAAGCTCGTCTACAAAAGATACGCGTCGTTATACTTCGTTTTCGCGGTGGACGTGGAAGATAACGCGCTGATAACGCTGGAAAAGATTCAACACTTCGTGGAAATATTGGATGCGTATTTCGGGAACGTGTGCGAGTTGGATTTGATTTATCAGTTCACGAAGGCGTATTACGTGTTGGACGAAGTGTTCGTGGCCGGAGAAATGCAAGAGAGTTCGAAACGGTTAGTGGCGAGGTTAGTCAGCGAACAAGACGCGCTCGTCGAACAGATTAAAGTTCAGGACGAATAGCAGAGAGGGGAGTTAAAGGACTGCGTTACTTCCGCCGCTCTTCGTCTCTCTCTCGAGCGAGCGAGCGCGTTGAAGAGCTTCATAGAACATAATCCCATAGAAATAGAAATAGACGTATAAAAACGAGTCGTAACAACAGTAGTAGCGGAGTGTAGTAGCACTCGTCGATTTAGGAGTGCGTTCACTCTTACTTTCACTTACTCGCTACGAACGCGCTTTTCTCCCTTTTCTGCTCCATTTTTTCCTCACAAAAGCAACGAGAGAATGCCTCCTCGGACGGCGACGACGACGACGACGACTCGCGGGCAGCGCGCTTTGGCGGGAACGACGACGACGAGTAACAAAAACAAAAGAAGAGCGCTTTCGGATGCCTCGAACGTGAATAGTCTCGATGCTACTGTTTCCGCGTCTCAATCGAAGAAGACGAAGAAGAAACCAAAGAAGAAAGCGAGCGGCAGCCATCTTCAACCGACACATCATCGCGACGCGTCGGAAAACGAAGAAAAAGATGACGATGCGAAAAAAAAACGCCTTCTGTTCGAAGAACTCATGCACGAATTAGACTTGGAGTGTGCGTTTTCGTCGTTTACGTCCTCGTTAGGTCGCGTTATGGTCGCGCTTTCTGCGTGCGCGCGTTGCGTTCGTTTTTAGATATCTTTTTGAAAATGTGTTCCCCCTTTTTGGGTGCAGAGTTGGAGAAAAAATGTGAACACGCGCTTACGCGAATGACGAACGCGCATAAACACACATAAAACTGACCATTACTTTTCTTTCCTCTTTCCCTCTTTAACAACAACAACACTTAGTTCAACGCAGAATAGACGAAATACGCGCGCAAACGCTCTCGGCGGAGGAGAGCATTCAAAAGCAATTTGAAAACCACTCGAAAAAGTTGAGCAAAGTATCGAGGAATAAACGTGCGAGGGATATGAAAGGGTACGAGGAGGAGGCGTTTGTCGCGGCGAGAGGAGAGACGATTGGTTTCTTACTTCGGGAGGAGGAGGTTTTGAGGGCAGCGACGACGGGAGGAGGAGAGGGTGGTGCGACGACGACGAAGAGGAAGGTGAGTAGCGGAGAGAGTGGTGGTGGTGGCGGCGACGAGAACGGGGGGATAGTAGAACGGGGAGAAGAAATGGTGGGCGCGGATGTTGCTCCTCTTTTGGTAGAGGAGACGACGGTTATCGATACCATGATTGTAGAGGAGATGGAAAACGAAGAGAACACAGAGGAGAAGCAAAAGGATGTCGAGGCGGAAGAAGAGGAGACGCGCGAACGAATGGTTTTGAAAACCGACTCCGGGACCGAGGTGGATCTGGCGAAGCTTAAAAGCGCCGCGGACGTCGCGCCGGAGATGGGAGGATACCTGAAAAAGTTGCAACACCAACTGAGCATTCTTTTGGGTGGCGGAAGTCGCTCGTCAGATTGAGGATGATGATCTTCCGTGTACGATATTTCTCTATTTTTAGCAAAGCGTGATATTACTAGCAGTCGTAAATAATCATAAAAACAACTATAATCAAACAGACAAAGTGCCTTTCGAGGACGCCACTGCTCCCGCGCGTCTGGGATCGATCGATTTGCATTGTTTCAAACACGTTCCAAACGCTCTCATCGCGGCTTCTGCTAAATCTTTATCCGTCGACCCTTTCTCTTTGGTGACCAAGTGCACGGTCATCTGGCCGTTGAAAGTAATCGACATGAATAAGTGCTCGACCATCTCGCAACTCAAATCGCCAATTGAATCACCTGCGAAATCTAAATCGTACCCTAAATACGGACGGTTCGATAAGTCCATGATTACCTCCACTTCGCTCCCGTTTACGCGCGCCGAACCGCTTCCCATGCGATTACAACCGGCTTTGTTCCCCAACGCTTCGTTCAAGCACTGGCCTATAGTGATCGCGACGTCTTCGGTCGTGTGATGATCGTCGATCCACGTATCTCCCGATGCGACGCATTTTAAAGTACCAAACTCTGCGGTTTCTGCCAACGCGTCGAATAAAGCGTCTAAGGTTTCAATACCCGTGGAGATTTCCAAACTACTATTCGCCTCGTCTTTCATATCCAAATCGAGCGCGACGTCGATGCTCGTCTCTTTCGTGCTTCTGGCTCGACTCGCCGCTCGACTCGTACTGTTGTTACTCCCGCTGCTACTGGATTCAACATCGCTGCCTTCGACTTCGTCCATGAATTTTCTCAAACACCTCGCGAAACTCTTAAACGTCGCCTCGACTATGTGATGCGCGTTATCGCCTCGATGCTTTTCCAACCGAATGGTCAATCCCGAGTGTTTCGCCACTTCTCGAAAAAACGTCTCCGTGTACACCGTTGGATACACGCCAATGTGCGTTCGATTTCTCGGTCCGTACGGCGCTAAGGAAAACAGTTTCAACTCCCCATCTTTCTCCGAATCAAACTGCTCAATCAAACACGACGCGTACGCTTCGTCCAACGGCGCGGCGAACCTCGTCCCGTTCGTCCTCGCGTTCGCGGCGAACCCAATCCGACCTTCCGAACAGAGCATATCTTTCAAAGCTTTCCCTACTGCTTCCCCACACGCCATAAACGTCGCCTCTGCGTCCTCGTCCGAGGCATATTTCGCCGTATCTGGTTCGCATTTCACCATCTCGCCTACACGTTCCTTCTCCACTTGGACGGACACTCCGAGCTGCGCGTGCGTCGTCAACTGGTCAATCATGTGGTCCAAAAATGGTTGCCCGGTCGCAATCTGTCCGCGTTTGCCCATATTTTCAATCGACGAGGTAGATTTCATCGAGCTGCTACTATTACTACTTCCGCGGCCGATCGTGAACGGAGAAGTTACGTCGTTTTCATCGTTGTTCTCGGCGCAAACCACCGTCTTTCTTTTGCGCAAATCGAGTGCACGAAGATGAGACAATCGTGTTTTGTTGTTGGTGTTGTTCCTCCTCCTCGACGACGACGACGACGCCGACGATGCCGAGACGAACGATAAAGAGGAGGAGGATATCATCGTCGTCGTCGGGTCGAGAGAAGTATATCGCGCGTGTGTGTGTTTATCTCTCACTTAATGTGTTTACGCTTAATAAAAGTGACGGGATTTCCCCAAAGCATACCACGCAGCACACACACGCGCGATCAGAGACGATGATTCAGACGACGTCTTTTTCCTCCTCTTCGTCGTCTTTGCGGTGTTGTAATCGTTGTTTTCATCATCATCATCATCATCATCATCATCGTTGGACCGAGAAGAAGAAGGCAAGAGGAGGACGAAACACTGCGCTCGCGAGAAGTCGAGCGAAGGAAGACGACGACGACGGCGAAACGACCCCGAGCAGAGAAGAAGAAACGCGAACAACAGCACCTGTTGTTGTTTCGCTCGCAAAGTTGAACACCTCTCCTCGCAGAATCGCGCTCGCGATGACGTCCACGACCGCGCTCGCGTTTGGGGCGAACTTTCTTGGCATCACGTCGCTCGCGTTACGCGCGAACGAACCACTCGCGAGAAAGTTAAAACTGGACGCCGTGTACGAAGTCTCCGGCTACCGCCGAGACAGGAACGAAGAGAAAGGGTACGAGTTCCTCTTCCCGAACGAATATTTAGCGGACCAGACGATTGCGCGGAGAAACGCGATGAGGAAAGCACAATCGCTCGATTTACCGTCGCTGAGAGAGACGAAAGGACAGAAAAACGTGGGCGAACCGGAAAGCGCGTTCGGACCGATGGGGACGAACGGGGAGGAGAATATGAGCGTTATCGTGCAAACATCCAAAAAAGGATTCGATTTAGGGCAGTTTGGCGACGCGGAGGAGCAGGCGAGTTGGTTGTTAGAGAACGCGTTGGCGAGACCGGGATCCGGGAAGGAGGCGAAGTTGTTCTCCGCGAGCGAGACGATCGGGGAGAATGGAATCAAATATTATCAGTTCGAGTATACGATCAAGACGGCGAACTGGTATCGGAGAAACGTCGCCGTTTTTGCGCAGAATAAGAATACCGGAGACGTGTATACGTTTGTGGCGCAGTGTCCAGTGGAGAGATGGGATGGAATGGGAGAAAAGTTTCGTAAATCGGCAAACTCGTTTCGCGTTTTTACGCCGAAACCGCCGAGCTTTTGATGATGACGAGTGATTTCAACGAAACGTTTTTGTATTAACATAGTCTTTGCGCAGTAGTTTTGATGTAGTAGTTGTAGTAGGAGCAGAATAGATGACCATTATTTATGTGTGTGTAGTAGTTTTGGATTATTCTGATGAATACCCCGAAAAATAATACTTTTAGATATGTGCAGATGTCGCGAGAAAGAAAGAAGAAGCTCGAAAAAATCACTTGTTGAGTTCTTCGACAAGCGAGACTAACAACCCGACGCCGTAGCCCGTGCCTCTTCCGCTGTCGTGCGTGGACGGTCCAGCCATGTCCACGTGCAGCCACTTTCCGCCTTTCTCTTTCCATTCATCGTCGACGTGGTTGTACACAAACTGTGCCGCGCACGACGATTGCGCGTTCGCTCTGTTCTTCACGCTGTTCTTCATGTCCGCAACTTTGGAATCAAATTCTGAGTTGAAAAACTCCGGCGCGAACGGCAACGGATGCGCCAAATCGCCGGAAACTTTACCGCACTTCACCGCTAACAATTCAAAGTCGTCGTCGTTACAGACGATGCCGGAAAATTTAGAGCCAGTGGCGACCATTTGCGCACCAGTCAAGGTAGCCATGTCGATTAAATGCGTCGCGTTCAACGTCTTGGACGCGTACGAGACGCCGTCGGCTAAGACCAATCGACCTTCGGCGTCGGTGTTGTTCAATTCAACCGTTTTGCCGGCGTAGGACGTGATGACGTCGTCGTTGCGGATGGCACCAGATCCGATGGCGTTTTCGGCAACGCACATCAATAACTCTAACGGTTGCTTCAAAGTGATCGTACCTTCCGTGGAACATTTCGCTAACGCTTCAAAAGCCCCGAGCATGGCCGCAGCGCCGCCCATATCGGCTTTCATCCCCGGCATCGAACCGCCAACTTTCAAGGACAACCCCCCGGTATCGAACGAGATGCCTTTACCAACCAAAGCAATTGGTCTCTCCAACGCTTTCACGCCTTTTGGAACGAACGTCAAACGAATCAATGCCGGTTCTCTCCCGTCCGTGGAGGCTGATTGGCCGACAGCGGCGATGCATCCCATCCCGTCCCGTCGCAACTCTTTGTCTCTCCAAACTTGCGACTTTACCCCGCCAACGCGTTTCGCCGCGGCCAAAGCCTCGTCGACCATCCCTTGCGGATCCATACTCGTCGGTGGCGTATCCACCATGCGGCACGCGAGTTCAACCGCTTCGCTGATCGCTTTCGCTTTTTTCGACGTCGCTTCAGACGCGCCGCTTAACGCCACCACCATCGGTTCCGGCTTCGTCTCCTCTTCCTTCTCGGAGGAGGAAGACCCTTTGCTCTTCATCGAAAACACCGGGAACGCTCTCGTCAACGCGTTCACCAAGCTCCCAAAATCGCTCTCGTTCTCGCTCGCAATCACCACTCTCCTCGTCTTCCCGTCCCCGCACGTCCCTTTCGCGATCTCTTGCAACCCGTGCGCTCCGCTCGCGTCGTTGTGCCTCGACACCTGCGTCGGCAACACCCCAATCGCAATCTCTTGCACGACCGTTTTCTTCTTCTCGTTCTCCCTCGTTCCAGTTTGGATGACTGTCGAGGACGCTTTTTCTTTCTTCGCGCTTTCCAAGAACGCCTCGATCAACTTCATCGTTTTCTCGTCCACGTTTTTCGCGAGCGTTTCATCCTCTCGAAACAACGTTTCCAACGCTTTCGGTTTCCCGATAAAACTTAAGCGGTCGAACAATTGCTTTTTCCCAACGTCGTCCGAAAACGCTTTCGAGGAATTATCAAACTTTAAAGTCGGCGTTTGAAACTGGTCCGAGGAAGTCGCGTGGTATCTGCCTCCGTGGTTATTCGCGTTCGCGCTCATCAAACCCGACGATGTCTTCGTCGCGAAGTGCTTCCCCGCTCGTACGCGTCGACGTTGATGCACAAATCTGGAGAACGAAGACCGAGAAGAGAACGAGACGACCACGGATGAAAACGCTCCCCCAGCGGCGCCTCCTCGGAGCATGTACTGCTGTTCTTGAACGACTACTACTACTCCTCGCGCACTGCGTGTGTGTGTGTGCGCGCGTGCGTGTAAATGACGTTTTTTGTATGATTTTTCCAAACGAGATCGCCGCATAAAAATACGCGTAAAAGTTAAGAAGAAGAAGATAAAGAAGAGGAAGACGCGACGACGGAAAGTAAGCGTTATATCGCGAGAAGTACTCATAATAAAAAGTTCTTTGCGAGGGAAACGAATAATGGGGGGTAACAAGCGCGGACGAGAAGAAGAAAAGGACGACGATGAAGAGGAGGATAGTTTGGCGGTACGCGAGCAAGAAGAAAGACGGAAAGAAGAGCGCGCGGAATCTGTTTTCGAGGCGCAGATGCGAAAGAAGGAGGAGGAGTTGAAAGAGGTCAAAGAAGAGCTGAGAAACCTTTCGCCAACGCCGTTGTGGAAGGTTGTCACGGATAAGCGGTACAAAGATATCTTCGAGACACATATTTTATCGAAGTTGAACGACTTGTCTTTCAGAGTGTTTCGAGAGGTGAACACGGAAAGTCGCGACGCGTGTAGACGGTCAAGGATGAAGTTGCAGGTGACTTATGAGCTTATTACTTACAGTGGTAATCCAGAAGTGGCAGAGAAAGAGAGCAGAAAGCTCGAGGGAAAAGAAGCGCAGTATTTTTTCTGCAATCGAGCAGCTGGTATGGGAAACCTCGCGTTGGTTCGTTGGTTACGAGAAGTGAAAAAGTTTGATTGGAACGAGTTTACGATCAACGCAGCAGCTAAACATGGTCATCTTCACATTGTGACGTATTGCATGGAACAGAAATGTCGATGTAATACGTCAGAGTGTTGCAAATGCTGCCAAATCCGGCCATCTCGATATCCTCAAATACTTGCACGAAAACGGCGCGCCTTGGAATTCGTTGACTTGCACTTTCGCTCGCGAAAACAACCACCCCGAGTGTTTGCTCTACGCGTTAGATAACGGGTGTCGAAACGACAAACACGTCCCACAACAACAACAACAACAACAGCAAGCAAACAACGCTCCGTAATGTGCCACTGGTCGGTTGGATGCTGCCTATCACCACAAAGCGCGTACATTTTTCATCGCGCACCCGTTCTTCGAGCGATAATAAACGAGAGACGAGAGAGAGACACAAGATACGACAAAACAAAAGACCTCACAACTTATCGATATATCTACACACACACACACACACATATCAATCGATATTAAAATGTTTTCTTCTTTTTCATCGACATGTTCCTCGACGAATTCGTTATGTTCTTCTTCCTTTTCGGAACGAAGCAGCTTCGCGAGGAGTAAGAACAAAACGAATCCGAGATCGATCGTGTCGTCGTCGTCGGTCCAACGCGGGGAAGAATCGGAAGCGAGCACGAGCGAGAGTTTAAGACCAAGAAAGAAGAACGAGAAAACAAGAAATGTAGTAGGAATGACCGCGTTGGCGGCGTGTGCGATTTGTGCGTTTTGCGACCAAAACCAAGCAGCAGCCTTTGATGCGATCGATGCCGCGAACATGGATGTCTTCGCGGTTGGATTCCCGTCAGATACGTCGCTTTTAGGCCATCACGAGGAGCGCGAGGCGTTCTCGCAAATCGCCATGGCGGGCGAAGACATTCCGTTCTGGGCGAACATGGCCAAATACGCACGATTTTCCATTTCTATCATGGTTGGTTTCGTGTACATGTTCGCCAGGCCGGTGGCGAAGTTGATGAAAGATCCCAAGACGGCGGCGTTGGTCGTTTTGGTCGCCATCGCCGGGGTTCAGTTTTTCAAATTCACGCTGACGGAGATGTTGGCGATGAACGATCCGGAGAGTTTTTTGTAACAGTAGCGCTTTTTGACGTGATAACGAATATGCTGAATACACGAAGAGTATATAGGAGCTTTCTTTCTTTCTTTCTCTCTTTCTCTCTCTGTCTTCAATGTACGCGTGTTATGTACGTTTTCTCTCGTTTGCGAAAGGTACTTTCCTTTCACTTCTCGAATTCGTCACAACAACACACAACAACGAACCATCATGGGAGCAATCAAAACCATCGCGTTGCTCATCGCCATGGAAGCCGAGGCTGAGCCTTTAATCAGTTCGTTTAAGCTTTTGCCGTGTCCGAAATCGCACCATCACGCGCCGTTACCGTCGGTCGTTCGGAGCGGGGAAATCTCTTTCGGTGAAGAGAATAAAGCGGTCGAGATAGTCCTCGTGACGTGTGGCCAAGATGCCACGCACGCGGTGGATTCGGTCGGCACAGTTAACGCCGCGTTGTGCGCGTACGAGGTTTTAAAAACGCACAGACCGGACGTGTTAATAAACGCCGGGACCGCCGGTGGGTTTCAAAGCAAAGGGTGCGAAATCGGGGACGTGTTTCTCGTCTCCGAGGTGAAATTTCACGACCGGAGGATACCGATACCGACGTTTACGTCGTACGGGATCGGCGCGATCGAAACTTTGAAAACGCCAAACATGAGAAAAGAGATTACGAGTTTGAAATCGGGAATATGTTCCACGGGAAATTCCTTGGACGCGACGGATGTTGACCGGGAGATGATGCTCCAAAACGACGCGAGCGTGAAGGAGATGGAAGCCGCCGCGGTGGCGAAAGTGTGCGAGATGTTTAAAACGCCGTTCGTGTGCGTGAAGGCGATTACCGATATCGTCGACGGACCGCACGCGACGGAGACGGAGTTTTTGGAGAATTTAGCCATGGCTGGAAGGCGGTTGCAAGAAAACGTGCCGAAAGTGTTGGAGTTTATGAGCGGGAAAAGCGTCGCCGACCTCTAATCGTAGAGGAAAGCGAAGCCCGAGACGACGAGATCGAGAGAAAGAGAAGCGCCGCCTTGTCGATCGACGCTCGTTGAAAACCGACGAAAGAGAATGATAAATAGTGATTCTAACGCGTAGTATGATTATAGTAGTAATATAATAGTAGTAATAATAATAACAAAGCGTCTCGCTTTCTCGCTCCCTTTCTCCGTCGTCGTCATTCCGTCGACAAAAACGAGATCAGCGGCTCCAATTTTGGTTTTGAATTCTCTTCTCATTCCTCCTTCTTTCATAGCTACGCATGTACACGCACACATCAATCGAATCATTTCTTACC